>Ga0302324_100000327_pt1 | contig 126998 bp, 109 predicted proteins | sample Palsa_T0_1_FD_201949 | JGI IMG/M metagenome (GOLD analysis project Ga0302324, IMG submission 201949) | Peat permafrost microbial communities from Stordalen Mire near Abisko, Sweden - Palsa_T0_1 | ecosystem: Environmental > Terrestrial > Soil > Palsa > Peat permafrost | place: Sweden: Abisko... | reverse complement strand
AGCGAGTAGGAAGAGGAGCTGAACGCAGACTCGCCAAGAAGGATTCCCAATCCGGCTCCTGCTTTCCTGATCGGCGATACAGCATGCATTCCTTCAACCATCGAACCTTGGCACGAGTCAAACGCACTCTTGAGATTGACGCCGAGCTGCCATGCATTCGATAGTCGAGCAGATATTCAGGCTGTACCAGTACTTTATATCCCTTCTCCGCAAGGCGGTTCCAGAGATCGGTATCTTCCGCAGGCCAAAATGCCTGCCGGTACCCACCCACCGATACTACGGCGCTCTTGCGAAACGCCACGGCAGGATGACTGATGCCAATCAGTTCGTTTGCCGAGACTACCTTCTCCACAGCCTCTGGTGTGACGAGTCTGGAGTTATCTTTTCCAATGACTCGACTCTTGCTGTCTATATGGCGAACCAAGCTGCTCACGACAGCCAATTCAGGGTGCTTGGCAATGAAATCCAGTTGGCGCTCCAACCGGTTCGGACGCATCCGGTCGTCCGCGTGCATAAGAAACACCCATTCGCCATCTGCCAGTTCAATCCCGCGATTCAAGGTTGGCGCAGTCCCAACGTTCGCGTGTGAATAGACTTTGATCCTCTCATCCTGCGCCGCGTACCTCTCCACAACATCGAGAGTGCTGTCAGTCGATCCGTCATTGACAACAATCAATTCAAAGTCGCGATATGTCTGCGCAAGCACGCTCTCGATGGCCTCCGAAATAAACGGGACAGCATTATAGGCGGGCATCACGACAGAGATCGGCATTCGTAAGGACCTTCTCGATGGAATTCAAACTCAGCTTAGCTCGCCTGAACAGCGCTCGATCCTCGCCTCGTCAGCCTCAGAAACTGGATGAGAAATCCGGTGACCATCAAAATGCTGTTGAAAAGCAACCCATACGCGGCGCCGAGCGCGCCATATCGCTTCGCGAGATAAACTCCGATCGTCAGTGTTGTGCAAGCGATAATCGCATAAACAGGAAGGAGGGCCCTGGGCTTCTTGAGGGCATTGATTCCCACAGCAATCGACCTGGTCGCGAACCACATGAAAGGCATAAGACTGAAAATCCGAACCAGCGTGGAGATCTCCCCAAAAGAACGGTGGAATAGAATGCGAATGAAAGTATCAGGGTAGGCAAAGCATAGTGCTCCGAGCGCCAGAAAGGGTAAGCAGCCAACCAGCGTGATCTTTCCGATGAATCTCCGCAGGGCAGCGTCCCCGCTCTCGTGTACAAGCCGCGACGCGCGCGGCGTTCCCATGTTTTCGACGGTCATGATAGCTGGGTTCGAAACCGCGGCAATGGTCCGCGCTGCTCCCAACTGCGCAACAACAATCGGAGTCTGGAATGTGGCGACCGCAAGAATATAGATCTGATTCGCAATCCAGGAAACGCCGGCTGTGACAAAGAGCCATTTGCCCAGCACAACATTCTCCCGTGCTGCTTGGCGCATCGGCTGAAGGCGAATTGGGAGACTCTTGTTGCGCAATGGTACAAGGTACACAGCGCCGATCCCCAATGCTGTGGTTCCTGAAACGATCATTAACGCCATGTCAAGCGTCATGCGCGAACGCAACGCGACCAGGAAGAGAACTTGCCCTCCGGCACTGATGATGTCCAATAGAAGGGCTGCCGGCTCCCGCCTGTGTGTGAAGCAGGCCCGCCGCACAAAATCCTGCAGCATCACCGTCGCAACATAGAATGCAAAGATAGCCAACGCGGTGGCGAGGCCCATCCCTGCGAGTGTCTTCCTGAAGTAAAAATACATTCCCGTAGACAGGATAATTGCGACGGGGATCGTTGAACCGCATGTGATCCATGTCGACCCCGCCAGATATTCACGTCGTTGAGCTGCCTCCATCCTTGGCGCAAGGATGGCATATGGGGAAGATATGAAGGATGACTGAATCAACATGGCCATGTTTGCAACAATGAAGGCCGTGATGAATAAACCGTACTCAACGGGGACCAGAAAACGCCCCGCCAGTACATTCGTAAGAAATCCTGACAGTGAGACAATTGCACTATCCCAAGCGCCTACCATCAGAATTGAACGCCTGGCAAGAGTGATTATTCGCATCCAGACTCACTCGCATAATCATGGTTGTAACACTGACAATACTCTTTGATTGCGGCGTCGGAATCTACCAAGGCGAGAGTGGAAGCAGGAACATCCTCGGCGCTAACCGGGTCAGCACCAATAGTTGCACGATCGCCGAGACAGTTAGCACCGGAAGGAAAGGCTGTCCACTCAGGGCTGCAAAGAGATCGCTCCCAGGCTGGCGAGTCGCGAAGACGGCTGACAGAGCCGCGCGCCGACGGTCAGTGTCAAGCGCACAGCGCCCAGGAGGAACCGCTCGAGTATTCGTTAATCGGAGCCGGATAAACCGCATGCCCGCTCTCCACGATTTTCCAGCCGGCCCTCTGCAACATGGCGAGAAAGTACTCGTGGCTAAAACGGCAGCCGTGATGCCAATAGGGCGCTGGCGTCACAAAATAGGCAGGATCCTGCGACAGGACTGAGGTTACCGCGTGGGCTACAAGATACTTTGCTTTGGAGCGGAGCTTCGCCACCACAGCGTCCGGATCAGTGATGTGGTACAGCCCGCCCATGCAGAGAGCGATGTCCACTGCGGAAGCATCCATGTCATGCACGTCCTGACAGATAAACTGCACTTCCGGCTTCCGCAGAACTTCGGCCATCAGACGCCCCTGGACGACAACCTCGTGCATCAGTTCCACGCACGTAATCTGCGGTGTTTTGTAGCGGTCGGCGACCCAGAAGCCATAGAACCCGTCGTTGGAGAATGTGTCCAGGAACGAATTCACCTCCCCATATTGCTCCCGATGCAACGAGAAGGCTTTGTCTAGGGCGGGCAGAATCTGCAGGTCACGAACCTTCTGGTTGTCGTGTGATCCCTGGGAGGTAAGTTTTCCCTTTCCAAGCACGAGGCGAGCAAGATTTACGCAGTACTCGCCCAGGCTAGGGGATTTTGTGAAGTCGGTCGTCAAGCCCAGCGCCGAGTAGTCGTGCATCCACGGGCGCGCCTGGTAGACGCGAAAGTCCGTGCCTGCCGGGGGGCGCGGTCCAAACCGGGCAATGGCGTGCTGTACGGCTCGCAGGAACCTGGGAACCGGACGAAGAATCTTGGGGTCTACGACTGGCTGGGCGTCCATTGAAGCATCTCCATCTTTCGGCGGGCGGTCGATTGTATTCAAGTCTTCGATCGACCCGTCGAAGGTGCGCTGCCGGGCTAGCGAACCGTATATATGGCCGCAGAGGTAGCCGTCGAGATAATCGACGTTGCGTCCGATAAGATCGCCTTGACCTTGCTTATCGGCACATAGACGATGTCCTGCGCCTGAAGTTCGAGAGGCGTCTGGCTCCCCTTTGCGATTCCATCGTACGAAAGTGCAAAATCCAGCACGGTTCCATCCGGATTGCGGCGAATCACCCGCAAGCCGCCGGTCTGGGCCTGTAAAACCGTTCCTCCGCTCAGCGCCAGAGCTTCGGCAACGTTAAGCTTGCCGTCCTCCTGCATCACATAGCCGCCAGGCCTGTTCACAGCACCCAAAACATACACGATGCCCGCGCGCGGAACGAGGAGAGTGTCGCCGGGACGAACTAGAATGGAATCGGTCTGCTGATTGCTCTCACTGCGCGAGTAATGTGCATCTATTTCCGGCTCTGAATCATCCGTGGCGTGCCGGATTTTGATGTGCGTGCCCGCTATTGGAGTCAGGCCGCCTACCTGGGCCAGGATTTCACTTAGCTTTGTCGGGCCAATCGCCGTTACTCGGCCCGGACTGGCCACTTCGCCAAGAACAGTTACATACTGGCCGGCATATTGCTGCACGTCGACATTCACCTGTGGCCGGTTCAGCACCTGGGCATCCTTGAGCGTAGTTTCCAGAAGCCGTGCTGCCTCAGGTGCCGTCAGTCCCTGGACCTTCACTTTGCCGCACAGAGGAAGCGTGAGATCTCCTGCGGGGTCAACGCGATATGCATCCGTGAGCTCGGGCGTGTCGTAGACACTCACGCTCAGCAGATCTCCGGGCTCAATCCGGAGTTGAGCAAAGTCCTTGGGGAGGACGGATGGGATCGTCCCTTGAACCAATGTCGCGGACTTGCCAGCGGATCCCGCACCGGCCGAGGAGGACGACGCACCTGCGCCAGCTCCTGTGAGCGATGTGCTGCTGGTCTGAGATTGCCCGGGAGTTGCCATCGCCGCCACCAAAAACGCGATGGCGGCCGGCAGCAAGGAGCCGCGACTGAGGTTCAGTCTATTTTTCACCGTAGTATTTCTCCACATTGTACCCATAGACACTCCGATACTCGCTTGCAGACATGTCCACTGCTTGAATGACCATGCCGAGAAGATGTATCCGGTTCCGGGCGAGAATCTGGACGAAGCGGCGTAGCGCCTTTCGAGAAGTCTGACCCGATCGCAAAACGCCGATTGTCCCATCGCAGTGGGAAGCGACCTGTATGGGGTCTGCGACAGGCAAGACTGGCGCGTTATCCACCAGTACCAGGTCAAAACGTTCCCGCGCCGTTTGCAGAATCTTCGCGATTTCACCCGACTCCAAAAGCTCCGAAGCGAGCGGCGTACTCTGGCCTGCGGACATCAGGAAAATATTGGGCACCACGGAATGCGGCTGCAGGACATCGTCGAAATTTCCAATCCCGGCAAGCAGATTCGATAGCCCCTCTTTCCGAGACACGCGAAAGAGCGAGTCTTGTCGCGGCCGCCGAAGGTCCGCGTCAATGATGAGCACTTTCAACCCGGTCGCGGCAAAAGCAAGCCCCAGATTATAGATCGTGTATGATTTGCCTTCCCCCCCCAGCGCACTGGTTATGGCCAGAACCTTCAGCCTGCGACCAGCCCCGGAAAGCGTCAGGCCCGATCGCAAACTGCGCAACGCCTCTGCTGTGGCGCCGTCCGGGTCTATGAGGAAAGGACTCGATTCGGTTGCCAGCGTACCATCCGTCCGTGATCTTGCCTCTCTCTTATGGAACGGAACGAGACCGAGTACCGGCACATGGGCGAGTTCTTCAACCTGGAAGCTGTCCGCCAGTGTGTCATCCTGGCTTTCCAACAGGTAGGCCAAAGCGATTCCCATTGCGAGCCCGCAGAATAGACCGATTATCGGGAATAGCGTTCGCTTCGGAACCCAGGCCCTGCCCGGAGGACGCGCTGGATCGGCCATTGTAATATTCGCCGCGGTGCTCCCGGAGTCAATGTTGGCCTCCTGCAACCGAGCATAAAGCAGGTCGTAGAGTTCCCGGCTGGAGCTCGCCTGCTCCATCAGAATTCCAAGCTGAACAACGTCGTCATTCATCTTGCTGGTAATTACTTTTTGACCTTCATAGGCAGATTCGAGCGCCTTCTCGTTTGCCTCGGCTAGGGTAAGATCGTTCTTCGCCCGCTGCCTGATTTTCCCCATCTCGGTTTGAATCTGGTCATCCAGCGACTTCATTTGATTCTCAATTTCATTCAGCCGCGGATTCTTTGGGCCATACTTGGTCGCGGCGTCTGCATACGAGACCTTTACCGTCGATTCCTGCACTCGCAGAGCGTTCAGCAACTCAAGGCCGTTCCCCTGTGTTATGACCGTCGAACTGGAGAGCCCGGGAAGAGAACTGGCGCCCAGCGACGAGATCACTTCCGGATTCTGCGTTTCCGTCAACCGATAGATTGCTTCCGCCGAAAGACGCTGGGCTTCGGCCTGAGTTACTTCCTCGTTCAATGCAGTAAGACGGTCCAACTCGGGAATGTGGATGCTACCACCCCCCCCGCCGCCGCCTGATCCCGGTCCCGCACCGGCTGAAACTCCAGATCCGCCTCCAAGCGTAACCAGACCGGGCATCGAAGCTGAAAGATTATGGGTACGCTCGTATTCCGCTACAGCCTGCTCGGACTTGGTCACCTGGTTGGAAAGGTCAGTCAGCTTACCGGCGAGCCAAAGCGACACGTCATTCGATGAACTGTAGTTCGAGCTAAGCAGGTAAGACTTGTACTCGGCGACAATCTGGTTGGCAATATCCGCGGCTCGAACTGGGTCCGTGCTCGTATAGGTTATGGCAATCAGTCGCGAGTTCTCGACCTCTTTGACCTTCAGGTTGCCTTCGAAACCGTCGATCAACTCTTCTCGGCGCTTAGCTGGAAGTGCTTCCAGGCTAACGGCCGGTCCCTCTACTTTTTTTTCGAACCAGCCTCCGGTCCCCGCTAGGCGGAGCATTCCCATCTTGCTCATCACGCTCAGCGCGATCGTGTCGTCTTCTATGACCGCGGTCTCGGTTTGGATCTTGACCTTCAACTCATCTGTGCCACCGCTTGCCATCGAGGCCAGATCGGATAGCGCGCTGACCCCGCTTTGCTTGTCTTCGTTGAGCTCGATCGTGGCAGTAGCTCTGTACTTTGGAGTCATCGTGACCGTAATCAGAATCGCCGCCAACAAACCAAAGACCGCACAGCCCAAAACGGTGCGTTTCCGCTTGAACGGAACGATCGCGAGTTTCCTGAGAGACACCTCATCCTCAGGATCGGAGAAGCGGTCCCTGTTTGGCGGCAGGCCTGCCTGTTGCACAGTTTGATTTTCATTCTGATCGGTCAATTGTGTATCTCTTCTTCCCTGTTGGGCTGGTCACTCTTATATTACTGCGCTGTTTTACGGAGCGAACTCATTGGGTTCAGCGCCGATTCTGTCCGGCCGACCTCTTCAAATGCAAAACTTGCATAGGCTTCAAACATTCGCTCGGGACCCGTTTCCTTTCCCAGAAACACCCGCTGCAGCGAATTGTGGCTGATCACAATTCCAACCAACGTGAGGATGACGGTCTTTGCGTTGGTGCAACGAAGCTCGCCATTCTCGATCCATGGCTCAAGATAGCGCGCCACCACCTCGATCAGTTCCCCAAGGTGCTTGCGAACCAGGGGATCGAAGTTCTCATTCATCTCCAGTGCGCTATATTGCAGAAGCCGTAAAATCTCCGGCCGATGCATTACCGTCTTGGTCAGCAGCTCAAAGGCGCGGACAAGTGCCGTTCGCCCGTCGGGCGCTTCAGCGATCCGAGCCAGCAAATCGCCGCGGAAGCGCAATTGCTGAAGTTCCGATTCGAGCACCGCAAGGTAGAGGTCATGCTTGCGAGGGTAATGGCGGTAGACCGTCACCTCGTTAACCTGAGCAGCAGAAGCAACGTCCCGGGTGCTCACGCCGTTGTACCCGAATCGCGCAAATAGTTCAGTCGCTGTGCTAAGGATGCGCTCGCCAGCCCCGCGTCCTTTGGGGTTGTGCGCTCCTGTCACATTCCCCTCACCAGATGGGGAGGCCCGGTTATGGCTTGACGGTTTAGACATGAGTTTTAGCTCCGGAATTCCAAGGTTTCCGAGGATCCGCCTCAACTTTGTAAGGCGGTGGTCGCATCTTCATTCCCATCGAGCAATGCGGTTGATTGAGCAACAGACCTATTCGTGCAGATACGGCTGAACGCGCCCCGGTCGCACTGGCATTCGGAATCAATTCCGCCACCCGAACAACCAGAAAAGGGAGATATCGCGGATTCCAGTTAGTCGATGGATTCTAGTTTATTTCGTGGATTCCTGATGCAGGCGCTTGCTTGCAATTGGGAAGTTCTCGCTGCTTTGAACGAGGCTTCGCCATCCTCACTTGGGTGAGCTTGTGTTTCCCCTCATGCCAGCCGGATGAATAATCTGGACTTCACTCTTTGGCTTAGCCGTTTTGGGCGAGGATAGTACGTTTGTGACCTGTTTTCTTCATATCACGGAATTCAAGGGCGAATTCCGCAGGCGCTGCAACATCCCTGTAACATACCACAGCAGCTACCACGGGGCTAGCATTTATTTGCGGTTCGCGCGTGAAAATAACTCACAAGTAACTTGCAAGCTGGTGCTTGCACACATCACATGAGGTTTCAATAAACGATGAAATCGTTCCTCAATTCAGTCTGAGCCGCTGATGAATCGTTTTTCTTAAGCCCTAACGCATTCTCTTGTCAAACCCATGCGGTTGCCAGCATTCCCAAACCAGGGTCCGGCAGTTTCAGACCATCGGCGCGCCCATTGAAATAGAGGGCGTTTAGTTGCCTCGAATCAGCCTGCTCAATTCGCGCAAATCCGGCCTGGCGTAGTTCCTGCTCCAACTCATCCGGAGTAAAGAGCAGCTTGAAAGGCTCGCCCGCCGAGGCCACTCGGTCCGACAATGCCTGCAGCGCCAATCGCCGGAGCGGCCCTAGCACCGTGGGTGACAGCCCGTAGTCGAATCCCACGCCGCTTCCAACAGGCAAGCGGGCGATGTCAGCGAGAGCAGCGCGAAAGGCCTCTCTTGTAAGATAAGGGACAACTCCCAGCCAACCGAAAAACGCTGGCTTGCCGCCGTCAAATCCTGCTTCTCCTAGCCCGGCAGCCAGCGTTTGGTGTTCAAAATCCATGGGAACAAAGGTTAATCCCGCAGGCGGAGCCAGGCCGGCTTGGTCGAGCATTCCGCGCTTCCAATCCTGCGTAGCTGGGAAGTCCACCTCAAACACACGCAGCCTGGAAAATGGATTGCGCCAGGCAAACGTATCCAGCCCTGCGCCCAAAACCACGTACTGAGTCACCCCTTTGGCCACGGCAGCCGCGAGCTGATCCTCAACAAACCTGCTGCGCACGGCCATGAAGGCGCGAAAATCGCGCGCGACCTTGTGCTGAGCGCGCTCCATGTCGCGGACAAATCCTGGCCCCACCAGCCGTACCGCAATCGGATCGTCAAGAACAGGAGGCCGGTCCATCAACTGGTGCGCGGCGCGGCGGATGGCCACGCGGAGTGCGGTTTTGCTGGCTCGACCGGTCTCCATCTCATGCAGTGTAAACGACGGTCGGTCGCTCCGGCCCGCGCCCGGCGGGTACCATTGTCCTCATGAGCTGGATTGGATGGGCACTCCTCTCCGCGGTCTTTGCCGCCGCCACCGCCCTGTTGGCCAAGGTGGGCGTGGCGCACGTGGATTCAAACCTGGCCATGGCCCTGCGCACCAGCATCGTGGTGGTCTTTGCCTGGTGTATCACTCTTGCCCTCGCCAAGCCAGGGCCCGGCCTTATGGGAGAAATCCGTTCTCTCGACCGCCGTACTGTGTTGTTTCTCACTCTTTCCGGCCTGGCCACCGGACTTTCCTGGCTGTGCTATTTCCGCGCCTTGCAAACGGGCCCAGCCTCGCGCGTAGCCCCGCTCGATAAGCTCTCCGTCCCGCTGGTCATGGTCTTCGCATGGCTGCTGCTCGGCGAGAAGCTCACCGCACCTGCGATTGCAGGGGGCCTGCTCATCACCGCCGGCGCCATAATCATGGTTCTCGCCTGACCAGGCTGCATTCGCATGGCGCTTCTCCATATACTGAAAACACAAAACGCGATTGCAAACGCTTCAATGAACTCTAATTCGACACACCAATCCGTCCCCAAACCTGACCCTTCACGACCGCTGCGCCGCATTGTGCTGACCGGGTTCATGGGATCCGGCAAATCTACTGTCGGACCTCTCGTTGCCCAACACCTCGGCTGGGGATTCGTCGACGTCGACGATGTCATTGAGGGCGAGGCTGGAGCCACCATCGCTGAACTCTTCACCCGCCATGGCGAAGCTCAATTCCGAGATCGCGAACACGCAACCATTGCGCGACTAGCCGCCGCGGACGCTCTGGTTCTGGCCCTCGGCGGGGGCGCCATCGAGCTAGCCGAGACTCGCGATCTGCTCCTCTCGGGGCCGGGCACACTGCTCGTACATCTCGAAGTGGAACTTGCCACCACCCTTGCCCGTTGCGCCGGCACTGAGCACATCCGCCCCATCCTCGCGGACCAGGCCAACCTCGCCAACCGCTACGCCCGTCGCCTTCCGCTCTATCGCACCGCCCACGTCTCCATCTCCGTCGATGCGCTCACGCCGGATGAAATTGTCCGTGCCATTCTCAAAGCAGCTCGTCTCGACTAACCCAAGCTTCGGCAGCCGAAACCCTCCCGCTTGCTATCATCAGTACATGCCGCACCAGGCCGCAATTCCGGCGGAGCTCAACACTCCCATCGATCAGAGCCTGCCCCACGGGCCTGCGCATCTCCACGCGCCCACCGCCGGCGCCACGGCAACGCTCATTCACGATCTGCGCGAATTGTTCAAGGTGAAAGTGGTGGGCATGGTGCTGGTCACTGGTTGGGGGGGCTTCTATCTTGGCTCCATGCAGTCCGGTATCTCCAGCGTGCAACCCGGACTGCTGGACGCGCTTTTCGGTATTGGCCTGGTCTCCGCCGGAGCGGGCGCACTGAACGAGGCCCTGGAGCGCAAGACTGACGCGCGAATGATTCGCACCGCGCAGCGTCCACTCGCCCGTGGGCGCTTCTCGCTCGCCGAAGGAATATTGGCCGGCCTGGGCGCGCTCACACTCGGCGCCGTGTGGCTGCTGTTGCGCACCAACCTGCTTACCGTTGCTCTCGCACTGCTCACCGCCTTTTGTTACGTGGCCATTTACACCCCTCTCAAGCGCTTCACCACGCTGGCTACATTCATCGGCGCATTTCCCGGCGCCATGGGGCCGCTGCTGGGCTGGACCGCCGCCCGCCCACACATCGAATGGCCGGCCGTGGCCCTGTTCGCCATCCTCTTCGTATGGCAGTTCCCTCACTTCATGGCCATCTCCTGGCTTTATCGCGATGACTATGCCCGCGCCGGCATTCGCATGTTGCCCGTTGTGCAGCCCGACGGCTGGTCCACCGTGGCTGAGGCGCTCTTTTTCGCTGTCGTCATGATTCCCGTCAGCCTCGCTCCCTGGTTCCTGGGAATGACCAACAACGTCTACGCCATTCTTGCTGTGGTGCTCGGCGCGCTTTACCTGGCCTATACCATCCGCTTCGCCGGTATCCTGCGCACTAAAGACGACGCCGAAAGCCGCATGCTGGCTCGAGACCTGCTCAAGGTCAGCGTCCTTTACTTGCCCCTCCTCTTCACTACGCTGATGCTCTGCGCCAGGCAAAAGCCCTAAGGAATTTGAAGATCATGACGACCGCCGTAGCTCCCCGATCAAGCACACGACCCGCCATCGCCGCCATTCTCGCCATCAGCGCCGCGGCAACACTCTTTTTGTTCTGGCTAATCTACGTCCATCCGGCGCCGGATGCAGCCAGCGTGCGGCTCACCTTCTTGCCTGCGCTCAACGCCCTTCTCAATGGCCTGAGCGCGAGCGCTCTACTCATCGGCTACACGTTCATTCGCTCCCGGCGCATCAAGGCCCATCGCGCCGCCATGCTCACAGCATTCCTGTTTTCCTCGATCTTCCTCATCTTCTATATCGTGAACTACGCCCTTCACGGTGAGAGTCACTATCCAGGACACGGACCGCTGCGCACCGTCTATCTCGCCATCCTGATCAGCCATGTTCTACTCTCGGTCGTAGCATTGCCCCTGGTGCTCGTCACCTTCTTCTTCTCGCTTACTGGACGCATCCCCACCCACCGCAAGGTCGCCCGCTGGACCTTCCCCATCTGGCTCTACGTGTCAGTCACCGGGGTAATTGTCTACGCCATGCTGGCAGCGGCAAGATCTTAGATGACAAGAGCATTAACCCCTCCCAGCCATCGAGACGACGGAACCCGCCAGCTTCTGCAAGGTGGCGGATGCATCCTGGGCTCGGGCGTCCTGTCCGGCATCCTGCTGCTAACCGTGCTTGGCGGCTTCTCCCCCACCGGCGCCAGCACCAACACCGGCTGGTTCGCCCTCATCGTCGCTCTGACGTGCATTCCCTTTGGCAGCTTGCTGCTCGGCCTCGGAGTAGCCAAGTGGCTCCGCAACCGTCACGCGCGCTTACGCTAGTCATGGCCACCAGCACGGCAAAGTATTGTGACGAATGCCGTCCGCTAACTTGCTAACTCGCTAACCTCGCCTCAGCGAGGGCTAACTTGCCGCATCTTATTAATACCTGCACATCGCAATTGAATAACCTTCCTAACTTCCCTTGTAATCCGTCCTTCCGAATTAACCCGGCAAGGGTATCTTCGCAGTAACAGGCCAACCCTCCGTAAGTTCAAGACCATGCTAGAATCGGGCTGATCTGGTTCCAATCGAGACGCCCGGCGTTGCGCTGATATCTACTCGCCTCAGCCAGAGCCAGGGAGAGAAGCCCATGCAGGAAAAATGCCTGTCGGTAGTGGTTCCCGTCTACAACGAGGAGCATACCCTCGCCACCATCGTCGACAGGCTCCTGAAGCTCCCGCAGCTGCTTGAGATCGTGATCGTCGACGATTGCTCGACCGACAAGACAGCGCAGATTCTCAGCGAATTGAGCGCGAAACATAACGAGATTCAGACCGCGCGTCATGAAAGAAATCGGGGAAAGACTGAGGCGCTAAAGACCGGATTCCGCCTGACCAAGGGCGAGGTTGTCATTGTTCAGGATGCCGACCTGGAATACGATCCCCAGGAAATACCCGAAGTAATTGCCCCCATAATCAACGGAAATGCGGATGTCGTTTTCGGTTCGCGTTTTCTGGTAAGAAAAGCTACACGCGTGTTGTATTTTTATCATTACCTCGGCAATAAGTTACTAACCTTTCTTTCCAACCTGGCAACCAATATCAACCTCACCGATGTTGAAACATGTTACAAGGCTTTTCGCGGCGATATTATCCGACAGATGAAGATAAACTCGCGCGGCTTTGGATTTGAAATCGAAGTTACCGCCAAGGTAGCCAAGCTGAAATGCGCTATCTACGAAACGCCGATCAGTTACTATGGACGCACCTACGAAGAAGGCAAGAAGATAACTGGCTGGGACGGAGTGGCGGCAATTTATTACATTCTCCGCTACAACCCGCTCTGCAGCTTGAAGAATAGTTTTTACAGGATGCCGCAGTTTGGACCCGAATGAGATTCCCGTCGCGGACAGGCGGCGCCGGTCTGCCGGCGGAATCGAGAATTCACACCTAAACGCCGGGCATTGGCTTCTGCTATTCTTTCTGCTTACAGGAGCACAGGAACATGGCAAGAAGCGTGAACAAAGTCACCCTTTTGGGAAACGTAGGCAAAGACCCTGAGATTCGTTCCACCGCCGGCGGCACCATGGTGGCCAACCTTACACTGGCCACAAGCGACCGCCAGAAAGACGCGCAGGGCAACTGGCAGGACCGCACCGAGTGGCACAACCTGGTTGCCTTTACCCGCACCGCCGAAATCGTCCGCGACTATGTGAAGAAAGGCTCCAAGCTCTACATCGAAGGCAAGATTCAAACTCGTAGCTGGGATGACAAGGAATCCGGCCAGAAGCGCTATCGCACCGAGATCATCGTTAACGAGCTGGTGCTGCTCTCAGCCCGTGAAGAAGGTTCCGGCGGCCAGGGCGGATATACCCGCGCGTCCAGTTCCGCCGGCTCGGCCGCCAGCTTTGATCAGCGAACCCCGGCGGCCGGTGGCCACGACGAGTTCGCCCAATCCGCCGAAATCTCCGACGACGACATACCGTTTTAACGTGGTGTCTCCGAAGTTTGCGGCCTATTTTGCTCGGAGTTTATGCGCCGCTATCTGATGGAAAGAAGCAGGTCCTTCGACTCCGCTGAAGTACGCTTCGCTCAGGATGACAAGCCAATTTTTGATACGAACTCTGGAGACGGGATATTAGCGATTGAAGGGATCGGCTCTCAGACCGGCAAAGCCAGCAGCGCGCCCCAGTTCAACCCCGATCCAAATGCGGAAAAGACCAGCGGCCCCGAGGGCGAACCGGTTTGTCCACGATGCCACTCATCCGCGGCGATCAGCAGCGATGCCGAAGAGGTGTTCCCGTAGCGGTCGATGTTGGTGAAGAACCGTTCCCGCGGCGCTTTCAATCCTGATGCAACGCGCGTAATCAGATTCAGATTCGCCTGATGCAGCAGAAAAGTCTCCACCTCAGCAACCGCAATCTTGTTGCGCGAAAGCAGTTCGTTGATCGCCCGCGGCATCTTGCGCGATGCATGCAGAATCACCGCCGATCCATCCATGTAGAATCGCCCGTCCTGCACGAAAAGCGTTTCCGACACGGCGCCATCCGTGAACATGCAGGAATCCGCTATGCGCGCAAATCCAGTCTCCGCGTCCACCAGCGCCGCCCCCGCGCCATCGCCAAACAGAATCGCCGTGCTTTTCCCTTCCGGCGACAGGGTGATACGGCGTGACATGATCTCCGCGCCGACCACCAAAACGCGTCCCGCGCTTGACGCCAACTGCGCAGCCAATGCCAGTCCGATAAGCGACCCGGCAGACGAAACAGGAATGTCCAGCGCGGCAGTTGAGCCAAGACCCAGCCCGGCGGCGATCTGGCTCGCAGGCCCGGGGCAAAAGCGGTCGCTCGAACCGCTCGCCACCAGAATCATGCCCAGGTCCGCGGCGGTTGCGCCGGCCTTGTCAAGGCAATCCCGTGCAGCAAGCAGGCCAATCCCGCCCACTGTGTCTGTCTCCGCTGCGTAGCGTCGCTCCTCAATTCCTGAGACTTCGAGAATCCACTCCGGCGTCGCGTCCACCAGCGGCGCTATCTCCCGGTTGCTGACGCGGCGCGGCGGAAGCCACGAGCCGAAGCCGCGCAGGAAGGCCATCAGCTATACCTTTTGGGCAAGGTACGAGTCCACTTTGCTGATGCTGTCAAACTTTCGCGCCGATAAGTCGGAGTCAGGGATGGTCACGCCAAACTCCTCCTCCAGGCCGCTGACAAAGTCCGTCAGAGCAAAGGAATCCAATAGCCCCGAAGTAAAAAGCGACTCGTCCGCGCCGGGGTTGATGTCTTTTCCAGTAACTTGCTGAAGAACTTTAAGGATTCGTGCCTGTGGCTCCATGTGCCGCTCCCTGTTGCGTTCCCGGTCGCGTTCCATCCGGCGCTCTCTGTGCCGTCGTGGCGCTGCCCGCCGGATTCCGTTCCTTGTAGGCCTGATAACCAGTCATAAGGTCGGCCATCAGCGCATCGGCCAGCGCGCGGTATCCGGGCCCGGTGAAATGCGTGTGGTCCGCTTGCGCCCAGCCCGCATAAACCCATTGCTGCATCGCTCCAAAACCGCCCATGCGCTGGCGCTGATCCCAGAAGGCGCATCCATGCGCGCGGCAGACCGCGCGCTGCGCCTGAATGATGCGGTCGGTCCCGCCAAACGGATGCCACGCGCGATGCTGCGCCACCGAGCGGTCCGCGGGGCCCACCACCAGGATCGAAGACTCCGGCACATACTGGTGGAGCGTATCGATAATCGACGCAAAGGTCTGGCGATAAGTCTCTTCATCCCAGAAGGTGCTGGCGGCCTCATTGGTGCCGTAAGCCAGCACGATCAGAGCGGGAGAATTGTCTTTCAAATAGCGCGAAAACAGCGGCTGATCCCATTTGAGAATCAGCGGCGCTTCCGCTCCGTTGATGCCGATCGCTTCCCAGGTGACCCCTGGCTGAGTGGCAACCCAGCCCAATAGCGTAACCGGAGCGCTCTGCTCCGTAGTCACCTCAAAATGGTGGTCGCCTGCCGGACAGGAATAGCTATACGTGCCCGGCCCCGTTTCCTGCGCGTCGGTCTGAATCTCGGCGGTGTCCAGGCCGTTGTCACTGAAGCGCAGACTGCCTCCGCCCGGCTGTTGCAGATATTGCAGTTCGAGCGTCGTGCAAGGCGCATCCAGGGTTACCCGCTCCCCCTCGCGCGTGGTCGAAATGCTGATGCCGCCCAGGCCGGTCATCCCGTCGCCCAGCTGCAGGAACTTGTTCCCTTGCGTCTTCCATCCCGAAGATTGCGACCGCTCCGACCCCAGAATCCTGTACCCGGCGAACGGATGCCCCGCATAGGAGTAACCGATGCTTCCATTGCCAAACTGTTCCTGGAAGACGCGCCGCGCCTCGCCCGTAAACATGTCCGCCGCAGTATGCGAGTCGCCAAACTGCAACACGCGCACGGTTCCCGTCTGCAAGCCCGAGTCACGAATCTCCGACTCATGCGATTCCAGCTGGGCATAGAACCCGTCCAGAGTGGAACCGTTTGAAATCGTCTGGGCAACGGGTTCCTTGAGGCGCGTGTCAATCTCTTCCACCAGTGCGGCCCTGCGTTCTGGATCGATGCGCACCGAGGAATATGTTCGTGCGTGCGTCCGTACCCCGGCTCGAGTCGCCTTTCCCGAAACGGTACGTCCGCTTTTGGTCCCGCTTACTGCCGGTTGGCTTGCCGCCGCAGCGTGATGCTTCTTCCTGGCAGCCGCAGCCGGCAACATCGCCGTGCCCGCCAGCATCAACAGCACTGCCGTCAGACTCACGCAAATCCGCATTGGAGGACGCCAGCTCAATTCTTTCTGGCCTTCTTTCCGCTTTGTTTAGCGGCATTTTTCGATTCGGTCGATGCTTTCGGAGCCCCGGCCAATGTTGGGTTTCCGGGACTTGCGGCTGGCACAGCGATTCCGTGTTGCATCTTCCATCGATTGTATCCCAGCCCTAATTGCTCCACGAACAGACTGGCCACGATCGTTGCTCCCGGCGGTGTTGGATGCAGCAGGTCAGCCGTCACCAGCCGCGGGCTTGTACTGTACCACCTAGCCATAGTGCCATCACCGCCCATCGCGTCGTAAGTATCAAAGAATGCACAATGCATCTCAGCGGCCACCTGGCGCTGAATGGCTACGATCTCCGGGATGGTGCTCATGGTTCTAATATCGTCCAACCCAGTGCGTTCCCCTCGGTCCATCGGGCTCATAATCAGGATCGATGCCGTCGGGGCAGCGTGCCGGATGCGCTCAATGGCCAGACGCAGTTCCGACCCATATTGCTTATGAACAAATGTGCCGAAGCTGCTCTCGTTCGACCCGTAGTTGACCACCACCAGCGCCGGCGCAGCGTGTTCAAGCTGCTGCTGCCACAGCGCGGGCTGCAACACGCGCGCTACGACGGAGGTGGTTGCCCCGTTCAGCCCCAGGCTGTCGTAGAGTACGCCGCTGGTACCGCGCCTGAAGTCCGCGCCAAACAGGGTCACCGTTCCACTCGAGGGCCGGATCGTGACTTCCTTCGTTCTCGGCGGCAGATTCACGTGCAGCGAAAGCGATGCCTGCGTCTGGGCATCGGTCGATTGCTCCGCGATGGTCTGCCCGTCCGCCGCCACTTCAAACGAGCCACCGCCGGGTTTAGCCAGATACTCCACTTCCACGGCCGTCTGTTGCGATTCAGTCAGCCGGAATCTGCTCCACGCACCCGGCTCTCCCTCAAATGCCGCTCCGCCCAGCCCATAGATCCCCTCGCGCATCAGCCCTACGCCGGTGCGAATCTTCCAGCCGTGGTCGCTCATTTCCACGCCGCGATGGCCGTACCAAGCCCACGGCTTGGCGATCAGCGTGTAGCCGCGCCCAGCGTCGCCAAAGCGGCTTTGCAGTTGCGCCCGCACGTCGCCCGTGATCAGGTCGGCGGTGGTTGGCGAGTCGCCATAGTGCAGAATGGTGACCAGCCCCGCAGCTCCGCCTTGCACCTGCTTGCCCTGCTCCAGCTTCCAGAGCACTGCATAGAACGGATCAAGGCTGTCCGTATCGTCGGCAAACACGGCCGAGACAGGCGGCAGCTTTTCGTTCGCATTATGCCGCACAATTTTGGGAACCACCGCGACCGGTGCATGAGGCCAATGAAGCTGAAATGTTTCCGCGAAGATGTTGGGCGACATGCCTTTGCCCCGATCGACACCCCAGTGCCAAGCCGCCAGCGCCACCCCTAGCACCAGAAGCGCAAGCGCCTCCTTGAGCGGAAAGCCTCGCCCGTCGCCCGGCTCCTTTCGCTCCGGCGGGGTTGGTGGTTCGGATTCGGACAGGTTAAAAATTGCCATAGACGAAGGGGGCGGAACCACGGCCCGCGAGCGTTTGAATCAACAGAACCAGTGCAGCCATCGCCAGCCCTTGCACCCAGAAGGGTGCCCGCCCAGCCATCCTGGCGGAAATGTCAAACCAACCCTCCGGCAGCGAGTGGATCACCGCGGCCAGCAACATGACCGCGAGCAAAAGTGGCGTCAGATTGCCCGCCGACCAGGTCAGTGCGCCCAGCCCGCGCAAGATCGCCAACGCATTCTCGAGCGACGTAGCGCGAAAGAATATCCAGGTAAAGCAAACAAAATGAACGGTCAACAGAATCCCAAGAACCTTCGCCCACCAATGCGGCGATGGAAGCTTTCGCAACCGCTTCCACGCGAACACCACCCCCAGCGCCAGCCCGTGCAACACACCCCAGATCAGAAAATTCCACGAAATCCCATGCCACAACCCGCCCAGCGTGAATGTGATCAGGAAGGCGTAGCCGTATGAAAGCACCGGCCACTTGCGCCGCTTGGGCAGCACATCGAAGAGATAATCGCGCAGCCACTCTGAGAAGGTGATGTGCCAGCGTCGCCAGAAATCCGCCACGTTGACCGAGAGATACGGCCGGCGGAAGTTCTCCGGCAGCCGAATGCCGAGCAGTAGCGCAGCGCCCATAGCGATGTCGGTATAGCCGGAAAAGTCAAAGAACAATTGCAGGGCGAAGGCGTAGACGCCTACCAAAATCTCTACGCTGGAGTAAAGCGCCGGTGTGTCGAACACGCGCCCCACCAGGTTGTTGGCCAGGTAGTCGGCGATCAGCAGCTTCTTCACCAGCCCCACGCCTATCAGCAAAAAAGCCCGGCCGCCATCTTCCGCCGTCAACGCAAAGGGTTTGGAGAACTGCTCCAGCAGCTTGCGCGTGCGCGGAATCGGTCCCGCGGTCATTGACGGGAAAAACAATGCTGACGCCAGGTAGGCCGTGTAATCGCGCGTCGGCTGCATCTCCCCGAAATAGAGGTCGATTGTGTAGGTAAGAGATTGAAAACAATAGAAAGACAGACTTAATGGAAAGAGCCATCCAAGCCGGCCAGCGATCAGGAGCGGGACCAGCTTGAGGGTCATCATCAGAGAAATGTTCAAAGCGAGGGAGATTCCAAGCAGCACTCGACGAGCCGCCGGCCTCTGCCATCGCCCGAATCCCAGCCCAACAAGAAAGTCCACCGTTGCCGCCAGGGGCAATGCCAGGTAAATCAGGCTGAAGTGCGCCAGGAAAAACAGGTTTGCCGCTACCAGAACCGCCAACTGCAATCGGCGCGACCTGGCAGAGCCCCAATAGAGGACACAAACCGCAACAAGAAAAACAAAGAAAGGAGCCGCACTGACAAGCATGGGGGAGATATTCCCTGACCCGTGGCAACGATGGCAAGCCGGATCATGGATTCATCGTGAAGCCTTCCGAGTCTTGCAAACGGGCCCGAAAAGGAGAATTTGGCCTCATGAACAAACTTGGTCACCTCGCCTCGAAACCAAACCCTCTGCGCCCTTCTGACTTGCCTCGGCGCAGAAACAGTCGATTTGCACACATTCTTGTGCAAATCGCAAGTCTAAGATACCAAATAGCTTATCGAATGGCACTCGCAGAGCTTGAAGGATTCGACAACAAAAGCCGGTCTATTTGGCTCCATTTCGGCTGAAAACGTGCGCCACTTTAGTAATATGAACGGATGGTTGTGAGAAGGAAACCAAGTAATTGGGGCTTCAAAACTCAGCTCGGGATTTGCCTGCTTACTGGAGCTTTAGCCGGCCTGATCGTCGCCGTGGTGATACCGTTCTCCACGCCGCCGGTGGAAGCCGACGCGCGGCTCGCCTCGCCTGCTGCAGCCGCTCCCTCTGTTGCCCCAGTTTCCGCGATCTCGCCAGTCAACGCCCCAACTCCGGTCTTGTCTGGTCAGCCCAAGCCGGTGAAGAGATCCCGCACCGACATCCTGCGCGGCATCGCTTCCTGGTACGGCGCCGTCCTCGACGGCCATCGCACCGCCAGTGGAGAACGGTTTGACATGTACGCCATGACCGCCTGCCATCCGACCCTGCCCTTCGGCACCCTGGTTCGCGTGATTGACCTCAACACCAAAAAGTCGGTGGTAGTGCGCATCAATGACCGAGGCCAGCTCTCGGACGGTCGCGTCATCGACCTTTCCTATGCTGCCGCCAAGGAACTCAATATCACCAAGGCGGGTCTTGCTCCGGTCGCTCTCGAAGTTGTCTCGCTGGGCCTGTCCCACCGCAAGAAGTAGGAAGTTTCGCCTGCAAACGAAGCCGGGTGCCCCACCCATTGTGCGTTCTTTGCGCAATGGGTGGGAGACCGCAGAAGCTCATCTCGAACGGTTACCGGCCGACAGAATATGCTTTAGCCTGACTCAAGCCACCGAGGGGGCAGCTCCAGCCAACTCCGCCGCCAGCGTCTTCACCCCGCGCAAATCGATCTTCCCCGTCCCCAGCACCGGCAACGCCTCGATATGAAAAAACTGGTTGGCGCGCGGCTTCCATAACGCCGGCAAATCGCACTGGGCAAACTTCTCCACCACCGGCGCAAGCTTCTCCGCCGAAAGCGTGGAGACCACCACAATCCGCTCCCCTTTCTTCTCGTCGGGCAGCGCCGTCACCGCGAACACCTGCTCCGTGATTCCGGCCAGCTCATGCAGCTTATCCTCAATCTTGATGTGGGGCACCATCTCCCCGCCAATCTTGCTGAACCGCGACAGCCGATCCGTGATGGTCAGGAAGCCGTCTTCCTCCATCAAAGCCACGTCGCCGGTGGTGTACCACCCATCGTGCAGCACCTCGGCCGTCTTCTCCGGCTTGCCCAGGTAGCCCTTCATCACATTCGGACCCTTGACGAGCAGCATTCCCGCCGTCCCCGGCGCAACCGGCTCGCCCGTATCCAGATCCACCACCCTGACCGAAACTCCCGGAAGCGGATGCCCGATCTTGCCCCTCTTTCCACCCACCTGCATGAAGCCCGGAGCGCGAAAATCGCGGCCATTGACGGTAACCACCGGCGAGCATTCCGTGCACCCGTAACCCTCCAGAGGTCGAATCCCGAAAGTATCCTCAAAGGCCAACGCCACGCGTTCCGGCAGCTTCTCGGCGCCAACCAGAACGTATTGCAGACTGCCAAAACTTTCCGGCGAACAGCGCCGCATATACGCCTGCAAAAACGTTGGCGTCGCAACCATGAAAGTCACGCGGTATTGGCCCACCAGCTCGCCGATCACCTGCGCATCCAGCGGGTTTGGATGGTAGACCACGCCCACGCCGTTCACCGCCGGAAGCCACAGCGCCGCCATAAATCCAAACGAGTGGAAGAAAGGCAGAATGCCGAGAACCTTATCGTGGCCATCCAGCATGAACACCTGCGACACCTGCTGGATGTTCGACGCAATGTTGTAGTGCGTCAGCATCACTCCCTTCGGGTCGCCGGTGCTGCCGCTGGAAAAGATCACCGTGGCCAAATCGTCCACAGGCTGTTTCGATGTCGAGCGAGCTGCTCCAATGGCCTTCCGCAGCAGTCCCTGTGGAAACAGCCAGGCGAGAGCCAGAGCAACCAGCTTTTCTCCCACGCGCGGGGCTTGCAGAGCGTCCTCAAGAAAAATCGTCCGCCCCGGAATCACCAGCTTGGGAAAGCGCTCCACAAATGCCTTGGAAGTAATCACCACGTCTATGCCGCACTGAGCCGCGCACGAAGCAATCACTTCGCTGGACGCGGTATAGTTCAAATTCACGGCAATGCGTCCCAGCATCATCAGCGCGTAATTGGTCAGCGCGCCACCCACCGACGGCGGCAGCAGCATCCCCACCATCTGTTTCTGGCCGATCAGCGGACGCAGCCTGCGCGCAATATAGATGGTCTTGGTTAGCGCCGAGCCAAACCGCACCTTGGGAGTCCTTCCGTCGGCCATCATAAAGCGCAGCGGGAATCGCCGCGCCGTGCGGACAAACGAGCGGTCGAGTGTCCTCATGCGCCGCTTGCGCTGCTGGAATGCGTCCGCCTGCAACTCCTGCACAGCACGCCGCACTTCGATTGCGGTGGTTGTCGGGGGCATCGGCTGCCCGAAGCTCACCGTAACGGGATACGGAATGCGCCGCGGCATCTTCCATAGAAACCGTCCGCGCTCAAAGCTGAAGATGCTGCCCCACACGCCGTCAAGATTTACCGGGATGATCGGCACATCCACGCCCTTCATGATGCGTTCCAGGCCTCGCCGGAAAGGCAGCAACTGCCCGGTGCGCGTAATCTGCCCTTCGGCAAAGATGCAAACAACTTCGTCTTGCCGCAACGCATCGGTAGCCGTGCGCAGCGAGCGGATCATGTCGCGCGGCCGCTGCTCGCTGGAGATGGGAATCGCCTTCATCATCTTCGCGAAGGGCTTGATCAGCTTCTGATCGTAAATGCCCTTGTACATCAGAAAGCGAATCGGTCTGTCAGTGGATGCGATGAGCAGCGCCACATCGACAAATGACATGTGGTTGCACACCAGCAGCGCACCCGTCCGCTCGGGAAAATTGTCGCGCCCCAGAACCTTGACGATGTAAACCGTATGCGTAAAGAAGAACAGCAGCAAGCGGCCGAACCACTCCGGCAGCAGCAACAGGACGTACACCGTGCCCGCAGCCGTAATGAACGACGCGGCAACAATCACCCCGCGCGGGTTGAGATGAATGAATGCGGTAAAGACAAAGTAAACACCCGACGAGAGCGCGATTCCCACAAAAGAAAGCAGATTGGCCGCGGCAATGATTCCGCCCTTGTCTTTCTCCGCGGGCCGATGCTGAATGAGTGCGTTGACCGGCACTGCATAGAATCCAGCCCAGAATCCCAGCACTCCGAGCATCACGCCGGAACCAACCAGGCCGAAGTGCATTGCACCAAACGTGAAGGCGGTGACGGTCATGCCGATGGCGCCGAGTGGAATCAGCCCGTATTCAATTTTGTTTCCGCTCACCAGGCCCGCAACCATGCTGCCGATGCCAATGCCCACCGCCAGAGCCGCATTCAAATAGCCTGTCTTGGTTTGGCCAACATGCAGAACATCCGGCCCGTACACAACGATGGTTGAAAACAGCAGTGACCCCAGAAACCAGAAATACGTATTCCCGAGCACGGCAAGAAAGAGAGGCTGGTCCTTGCGCATCAATCCGATCTGCTGCCACAGATCGACAAGGAAGTTGATCCTGAGTTTCTTTTCCGGAGCCGCGGCCGGCACGCGATCGATGCCGAGACTCGTGAAGAATCCTGCAATCGCCAGCGCCAGCAATACGTACCCCGCATAGATCTCGCGGCCATGGAAGTGCTCCGCCAGCGATGCGCCGGTTACGGTTCCGAAAATGATTGCTAGGAAGGTGCCGAGTTCGATGACGCCGTTGCCCCACGACAACCGCTTGGCGGGGAGAAGCTCCGGCAACAATCCGTACTTCGACGGCCCAAACAGCGCCGCCTGAGTCGCAACCAGGCCCAGCGCGACGAGCGAAGTAGCCCAGGAATGCAATGCCAACCCCGCGGTCGCCACGGTCATGGCTGCAATCTCCATCACCTTGGTCCACATCGTGATGTGCCGCTTGCTGAAGCGATCCGCAAGCCATCCGCCCACCATGCTGAACAACACGAACGGCATGGAAAAAAGGAAGGTGACCAGGGAGACGAATCGGGCGCGATCGTTCCCTGCCAGCCCCATGCCGACAATCATGGCGAGCAGCAGGTTGCGCAGAATGTTGTCGCTGAACGCGCCTTGAAACTGCGTAACAATCAGTGCCCAGAAGCCGCGTTCACTGCGCTGCGTCTCTGGCATTACGGACAAAACTTCGGCATCGCTGTTCATTCTTTTCCCGATCGAATCAGCGTTTCAGACAAGTGCCGTCGATTATAGCCATTCGCACAGATAGCCGCAAAATCCGTGCAAGAAACTTATTTGACTGCGTTCTACCTATGTCGTAGGCAAAACGACAGGTCAAAGGAGGATGCAAATGGCAGCGATATTCAGGACGTATCTTCGAGTTTGGAACCAATATCTTCACGGGTTTTGGTGCGCAACGTTGTGGCTGCAAAGGCATGCCACGCATCGCAGTTTCGGTTTGAAGCTGGCAATTCCCGCAGTATGTCTCTGTTTGACGGCCGCCTCGGCGTTCGCGGAAGGGCCAATCAACCAGGGCGCATTCCGGGTATTGTCCCCGATTGTGCACGGCAATCTTGCCATCTTTCCGGTGCTGGCAAATCAGTCGTACGATACGTCGCAGTTGATGACGCTCGACGAGGGCGTGCGCTCCGGGCAGGTCACCGTTACCGAAGCGGGCGACGAACGAGGTCTGGTGCGGCCCGGGCAGACGATACCTCGACGCGAGCAGGGCGCAGAGGTGAATCGGCTGGTGCTTTACAACAACTCCAACCGCCCATTGCTGCTGCTTGCGGGAGAGATTGTGACTGGCGGCAAGCAGGATCGAGTGATCGGATCCGACCGCATCGTGCCGCCGAATACGGGTCCGATTGATCTCGGAGTCTTCTGCGTAGAACCGGGGCGCTGGGTTGCGTCCAGCGATAAATTCGGGTCGATGGGTGCGCAAATGGCGCAGCCGAGCGTGCGCACGCCGGCCATGGCTGCGCGGAGCCAGAGCCAGGTTTGGGCAAACGTGCGCAGTTCGAACGAAAACATTGCAAACAAACTCAGCAGCGCTGACGCGTCTTCGGTTGAAATCACAAGTTCCTACGCGAAAGTGTTTGCCAGCCCGCCGGTGGCAAAGATTGTCGCTAACTATGGCGGATCCGATACCGAGCAAGCGATCCTGAAGGAATTGCGCAGCCAGGGCGCGGTAGGCGTGGTGGTTGCAGTCGACGGAAGAGTGTTGTGGGCGGATGTATTCGCCAGTACGGAGTTGCTGTCGAAGTACTGGCCCAAGTTGATGCGCAGCTATGTGGCCGAGGCTGTGACTTCCGCAACCGGCAGCGGCGCTCCAGGTGTTCATGATGCGGAAAGCTTCATTGAAAATCTGGGCGGCGGCCGCGAGGTTGTGGAAACTGAGTCGAACGTCTATCGCCGCACCGATATTACCGGCGATGGTTATCGCGTGTTCGAGTTGATGGCGCTGTTGCCGAAGACCGGCTTTACTGTACACATCACGAAGATGCGGCTGTAGAGGCTTGCGGATTAATGCGGCGCCAGGTTGCGCGGGGCTAAACTCGCCGAAGAAATGTGGCAAACTTGATGCGGAGGAATTGCGATGAAATCCGCAAAGCTATTGCTGCTGGCCGGCGACTTTGTTGAAGATTACGAGATCATGGTGCCGTTTCAGGCCCTGCAAATGGTGGGCCACACCGTGCATGCGGTCTGTCCGGGCAAAAAGAAAGGCGAGCAGGTCCGCACCGCCATTCACGACTTTGAAGGCGACCAGACTTACACCGAGAAGCGTGGCCACAACTTCACTTTGAACGCGACCTTTGACGAGGTTGATCCGGCGGATTATGACGCGCTGGTGATTCCCGGGGGCCGCGCGCCGGAGTATCTGCGGCTGAATGCGCGGGTGCTGGAGATTGTTCGCCACTTCGATCAGGCGGATAAGCCAATCGCCGCTCTTTGCCACGGGCCGCAACTGCTGGCTGCGGCCGGAGTGCTGAAGGGTCGAAGGCTGAATTCCTATCCGGCCTGCGCGCCGGAGGTCGAACTGGCCGGCGGAACATTCGTCGAGCTGGACTTTTTCGATGCGGTTGTCGATGGAAAACTGGTAACCGGCCCAGCGTGGACCGCCCATCCTGCGTGGCTCAAGAAGTTTCTGCAGGTGCTTGAGAATCATCTTGAGGCGCGGGCTGCGGCGTGACCGCTCCAGCGCGATTGCGAAATTGCTCTGTTGAAACACTGCGCTGCCCCAGCAGCTCCCGTGTGTTACATTGACGCCATGCTCTCGAAAGGTTTGGCGACATTTGTAGTGCTGTTGGCGATGGTGCATGCGCCTGCATCGGCCTCCGCGCAAGCTGCAAGTCATCCCGGCTCCAGCCCGCAGAAGACCCCGCCAGTCTTAACGAGCACCGCGCAAACCCCGTTCAAGCCTGATTGCAACGGCGGCCCGTGCGAAGACCAGGCGCCTAAGACTATCTACGTGCCGTCAGCTCCCGCACCCATCGTCTGGTCGTTGCACGATCGGATTCTGTGGGGCGCGTACCTGGTGCTGGCCATTCTCGGATACGTCGGCGTCATGCTGGCCGTCTCCACGCTGAAGAAAATTGAACGGCAAACCAGGCTTGCGGAAGAAACGTCAAACGCCGCATTTATTGCAGCTAATGCCGCCGCGGAAACCGCGCAGGCCGCGTTGCTGCACGCCAAGTTAATTGTCAATGCGGAACGGCCATGGGTGCTGGTCACGACTGAACCTACGCGTGGCGTGGAAAGCAGCTTTGAGATCACCGCGACCAACCGCGGGCGTTCTCCGGCGACGATTTCTTCGGCATTGGACCTGGTGCTGTTTGCGGCGGATGAGACGAACCTTCCAGGATTGCCCGATTTCGCGCCTGCGGCAACGGGCGGGCGTTTTGTTCCTATCATTCTGCTTCCCGGCGAATCGGCCACGCTGAAGACCTTCAGCCGCGAGGATGTGAGAGGCCTGTGCGATTCGGACGAGAAGTTCAAGAGCATCGAGAGTTGGGACGAACGAATCTTTCTTTGCGGCAAAGTTGCTTACAACGACCTGATTGCTCCTCCCGGCAAGGGAGCGCATGAGACCGTCTGGTGCTGCTGGTATATCCATGGAAAACAACGGAGCGCGCTGGTTCCAGCGGGTCCGGCGGAATACAATTCGCACACCTAGAGCATTTTTCTTTTACTGTAGTCCTCCGTGCCCCACCCATTCCGCGTTTTTCTGCGGAATGGGTGGGATACCAATAGGACTCAAGGGCTACCCTATTTCCGAAAGATGAATTTCAAGCTTGCTCAGGCAAGCGGCCCATTCGATCAAAACGCTGCTGTCTTGTAGCAGGGCATGACTTCAGTCGTGCCGCAAAAGGCCGAAGAGGAGGCCGGGCTTTAGCCCCTGCTGAACCTCATGATGCGCACAATTGCCCGCGCTGCTCCTCGACGCCGAACGCGTGAGCTATCTTGATAATCATCTTTCGAGAATGCGCTAACTCAGGAAAACGGCGATGCCCGAATCAGGCATTCACCGTTTCCCGCAGATCCTGATCGAACAGTGGATCGGGATCGGAAAGCCTGATCAGCCGATGCAGATAAGCGCGAGAGATAGACAGGCTGCGCGCCGCCAGCGTCTTGTTTCCGTTGTTCTCGCGAACAGCGGTAACGGCCAGCCTGATCTTGTAATCGCGAAGCTGCCGTTCGAATGAGCCGGCCGGGTGGTAATCGCCGATATCGACAACATCTTCGCTGTCGACGCCGTCGTCTTCAGGAAGCGACAGAGCCAGATCCTCGGTGCGAACCGTGGTGCCAGGGGAAAGAATGATGGCCCTCTGCATCACATTTTCCAGTTCGCGCACATTGCCGGGCCACGGGTAGTTCTGCAGCATGTGCATGGCATTCGGCTCGACGATTTCCATCGGCTTCTGGAATATCTGCGAATAGTGGCGCAGGAAGTGCTCGGCGATCTGAGGAATATCTTCGGGATGTTCCTGCAGCGCGGGCGATTCAATGCGCATGACGTTGATGCGATAGAAAAGATCCTGGCGGAATTTGCCTTCCGCTACCAGTTGAGCCAGGTCGCGGTGGGTGGCGAAGATCAGGCGCGCCCGCAGCGGGATGAGCTTGTTACTGCCCAGGCGGCTGAATTCCATCTGCTGCAATACGCGCAGCAGCTTGACCTGGGTGAACAGGCTCAGGTCGCCGATTTCATCGAGGAAAAGGGTTCCGTCGCCGGCCTGCTCAAAATATCCTTCGCGCGCACCGACCGTGCCGGTGAAGGCGCCCTTCTCATGGCCGAACAGTTCGGCTTCAATCAAAGTCTCGGGGATTGCGCCGCAGGAGACGGCCACAAAGGGGCGCTTGGCGCGCGAACCCATATTGTGAATGGCCCTGGCGATCAGCTCTTTGCCGGTGCCGCTCTCGCCGGTGACCAGCACGGCGGCATTCAGATTGGTGACGCGGTGGATCATCTGGTAAACCTGCTGCATCAACCGGCCGGAACCAATCAGGCGGTCGCAGGTGCCGGGATCCTCCATGCGCTGCTGCACGGTCTCCAGTTGCCGCTTGAGCAAGGAGTTCTCATAGGCGCGGCTGAGCATGGTCTTCAGGTCGCGAATGGACGGCGGGCGGCGGCAATAGCCGAATGCGCCGGTCCGCACCAGTTCGAATGCGGTGGAGCGCAGGCCATCGTCGGCCATCACGACAGAAGGAACGTTGGAAGCGATTAAACGGCGGGAGAACCCAATCCGCTCCTGCAGCGACTCATGGTTAGAGTTCAGATCGAGAATCATCACATCGCATTCCCCTGCCGAAACAAGGTCATGCATGCCTTCCTGATCCGAATTCAAAACTACCTGAAACTCTTTACCAAGGGCAGAAGACAAAAGAGGGTGCAGTGTACGATCTTCCGAGTACAAACCTATCTTGATCATTGATGGGCGACCTTTCCCACATGAGCAGCTATCCCGAACCGAATTGGTAATCGGTGAAGTGACTCCATGATCACTAATCGGCAGCTGACATGGAAATGCCTGTTTTGCGTTAGCTTCGTGCAACATTGGTAATGGACTGGAAGTGTTAGGGGGAATAAGAGTCCCAGAACGATACACACCGATCGAGGCCGGCATCTCGCGGGGTACGGCCCGTGGAAAAATCACGCTGAGCGGAACGTGGGTTGCTTTGAGACGCAGGTACAGAGCACTTGAATTGGACAGTCTTCGGCTCATTGGCAACGTAGGTTATTGAATATAAATAGCTTATATCGGATTGCAACATGCGGCTTCTTGCGACTTCCGGTCCGCATCGCTGAGAACTTCTGAGGCTTTGAGATCACTAGAAACGGCTATTAAAACGCATCCGCGGCAATAACACTTCCGGGGCATGTCTGTTTCTCTTCGTAACCTCCCGCACGGTACCTGTCCAAGCGGCTCGGCTGAATCCCGCAGGTTGGAGCTTCGATTGCTATTGTAAAGACGTGACCTCCCGGCAAAAAACTGAGATTTCTCTCCTTGCCGGCGCGGTTGCTGTGAGCCGTTTTGCCTTTCGAAGTCACGATTTGTACGATCTTGATTCGGTAAATTTCGCCCTCGGCATGGCCCGCTTCGACCCGCACGTCCACCAGCCGCATCCGCCCGGCTATTTTCTTTACATCTGTCTGGGCCGGCTGCTGAATTACTTCGTGAACGATGCCAACCTGGCGCTTGTAATCCTCAGCATTCTGGCCAGCATGGCGTGCGCGATGCTGATTTACAAGCTGGCTTTGGAGTGGTTCGGATCACGCGCCGCGACCTTTACCGGGCTGCTCTTTTTGTTCTCTCCGCTGGCCTGGTTTCATGGCATCGTTGCCCTCACTTACAGCGTGGAAGCTGCAGCTTCGGCGCTGATGGGAACGCTCTGCTGGCGCATCGATCGCGGCAAGACGAGCTTTATCGTTCCCACCGCCGTGGTGCTGGGAATTACTGCGGGCGTCCGGCCGTCTTCGATCCTGTTCCTGGGGCCGTTGTTTCTCTTCTCGCTGCGCCGCGCTCCACGGGGCAAGATTGCCCTGGGGATTGCCGCGCTGGGGGTGACAGCCTGCGCGTGGTTCTTCCCCATGATCCAGGCCAGCGGAGGGTTCGCGGCCTACTTTGGCGCGCTCGCTTCGCTGTGGCGCATGGTGCCCTCGAAAGGCACAGTTTTCAACTCCTCGCCTGTGACGTCCGTTGCCCGGCTTTTCACCATTGTTTTCATCTACTTTCTGTGCTTCGGGGCGGCATCGCTGGCTCCGCTTGGCGCATCCTGTGCTACGGCGCCAGCGGATAAAAGCAAGAAGATCTTCACGGCGGTGTGGATTGTTCCGGCACTCTGCTTTTTCACCTTCGTTTTTCTGAAGCTGGTGAACAGCGGCTACCTGCTGTTGGTGGCCGCACCGGCATGCGTCTGGCTCGCCGCCTGGACGGCGGACTGGTATGAGCACGGCGGGTGGCCGAAGGGGCTAAAGATCGCCACTGTCGCAGTTTCCGTTGCGGCTAACCTGTTGATCTTCCTGGCATTTCCGGCCTACTGTTCGTATCGCTCGGTGCGCGAATTTGAGGCCGAACTCAACGCCACAGAGACCGCCATGCCCCAGGTGGGGACCCCGGAAAACCTGCTCATCGTCTCCTTCGACAACCACTTCCTGGGCTACCGTCATGCGGGCTATTACCTGCCGGCCTACCTGACCATCGAGTACCCTGAGGCCAGCCTGGTGCAGGGCCCACGAATTTTCGCCATGCAGGGGCGCGACAGCTTCCTGCTTTCCGCTCTGCCGGCCGGGGCTTACACGCGATTCGTACTTTTTCCGCTGCCGGCGGGAGACGCGGAGTACGCGAAGTACATGGAAAAAATCAAGAAGTTGCTTCCCGCCAACGACTTGAGCAGCCAGGATCTGGGCGGCCATGAGTTTGTCACGGCGCCCATTCGGGACCTGCCGCTTTTGTTTCCGCAAGCACCTGCGGCACCCGCTCAAAAGGCGGAAGGCCAAGTGTATACGCCCCGCTCCACCCCCCTCAGCAACCCGTAAACACCCGTGTACACTTCCCTCATTAGACTCCTATTAACCACATGAAATAAAAGCATTTAACTCTTGCCAAGTTTGGTTGGGCAATTGCTCTAACCGGAGTGTTCCCTGAATAGAGTGGGGAAACAGGAGCTGGATAAATGCATTCGTTTGCCTGGTGGCCGACGTTGATTGTTCTTGCCGTGGCGACCTTCACGGACCTGCGCAATCGCCGTATACCCAACTGGCTGGTGCTTCCATTCCTGGTGGCCGGGATCGCGGTGTCCGCCTATTTGCATGGCTGGCACGGACTCGGCCAAAGCTTCGGCGGCCTGGGACTGGGCCTTCTGCTCTACGGCTTTCTGTTCTGGATGGGCGGGATGGGAGCCGGAGACGTGAAGCTGGCCGCTGCAATCGGGGCCTGGATTGGCCCGAGCCAGTTGTTCATCGCCCTGATTGTTACGGCCATGGCCGGGGGCATCATGGTTCTCGGCTGGGCGCTGTTTGGCGGGTTTCTGAAAGATCTTTTCAAGGGGGCGGGCGACCATTTGAAACGCAAAATGCCGTACGCACCGGCAATCGCAGTCGGAACGCTGATTTCGTTCTTCGCAACAAAGGCTGGGAATTGACTCATGGCTGAATCGCACACGTCGTACCAATTCGCGGCGAACCAACAGGGCACCTCGTACGGGGCAGGGAGCAGTACATCCATGAATTCGAATACATCTTCGTACGCAGAGACAGGGACTCCTGATTCGCTCGGCTCCGACGCGTTGTCGATTGCCCTGATCGGTCCCGATGACGGGCGACGCAAAGAGGCCGCGAACGCCCTTATGGCCTGCGACGGCACCGAGGTGAGGGAGTATTCAGCCTACCCCGCGAGCCTCGACGAAGTGCCGCGGCTGCTGGAACAGCGCAACGACGTCATCATCATCGACCTGGACAGCAATCCGGAATTCGCGCTGGAGCTGGTGGAAAGCATTTGTGCCAATGGCTCGGCGACCGTGATGGTCTTCGCGTCCAAGCCCGATCCGGACCTGCTGGTCCGCTGCATGAGGGCTGGCGCGCGGGAGTTCCTTACTCCGCCGTTCGCGCACAACACCATGGCGGAAGCGCTTGTCCGGGCGCAGTCTCGCCGTTCCGTGGTGCGGCTGCCCAGAAAGACCGGCGGCAGATTGCTGGTATTCCTTGGCGCCAAAGGCGGCTCGGGCGTTACCACAGTTGCCTGCAATTTTGCGGTTGCACTGGCCAAGGAGTCCGGCCAGAACACTCTGCTGATCGATCTCGATCTTCCCCTGGGAGACGCGGCGCTCAACCTAGGCATCGTGACGGAGTATTCGACGGTGAATGCCCTGCAAGAAGCGGGCCGGCTGGATGCGGCTTTTTTGACCAAGCTGATCACCAAGCACAGCTCCGGCGTATCCGTGCTTGCCGCGCCGGGAAAGTTTCCTCAGTTCCATGCCGACAACGACGCAATCGACAAGCTTATGACCGTTGCCCGCCAGGAGTTCGACAACGTGGTGGTGGATGTGGGCTCGAGACTCGACCTGACCGATACGGCGCTGTTCAAAGACGCCTTCACAATCTACCTGGTTACACAGGCCGGCATTCCGGAGCTGCGCAACTCGAATCGTCTGATCAGCCAGTTCTTCAACGTGGGCAGCCCCAAGATGGAGATCGTGATCAACCGTTACGAGCCGCGCGCGCTGGGAGTTTCCGACGAGACCATCACCAAGGCGCTCACGCGGGCGGCCACCTGGAAGATTCCCAACGATTACGCCGCAGTGCGGCAGATGCAGAACACCGCAACGCCCTTGTCACTGGGCGATTCTCCAATTTCACGAGTGATCGAGCAGATGGCTATCTCCATTTGCGGACAGCGCTCAGCGAAACCAAAAAAGAAAGGCTTCAAGCTGTTCGGATAAAGGACTACCTCAACCAGCAACATTCGACCCCGACGAAAAGGTGAAACGTGGAACTGCTGAATCTGGAAAACTACAAAGCGGAAATACACCGGACTCTGATCTCCAAGCTCGATCTGGAGAAGCTGTCTCGCGTCAACTCCTCGCAGGCGCGCCAGGCTGTCTCCGGCATCGTGAAGGAGATCATCGCCGACCAGCGTGTTCCGCTGAATTTCGATGAACAGGAAAAGATTCAGGCCGACCTGCTTGACGAAGTCTTTGGACTCGGTCCGCTGGAGCCGCTGCTTCGCGACCCCAAGATCTCCGACATCATGGTCAACGACAAAGACCACGTCTTCATTGAAAAGGGCGGGCTGCTCCAGAAGGTCAGCACCACCTTCCGCGACGATCGCCACCTGCTGCAGATCATCGACCGCATCGTCTCCCGCGTGGGCCGGCGCGTTGACGAGTCTTCGCCCATGGTCGACGCCCGCTTGCCCGACGGCTCCCGCGTCAATGCCATCATTCCTCCACTCGCGCTCGATGGGCCATCGTTGTCCATCCGCCGCTTCGGCACCGGGCCGCTGGCAGCCAATTCTCTGGTCGAGCTGAAGAGCATCTCGGCCGAAATGATGGAACTGCTGGCTTCGGCTGTCAAGGCGCGCATCAGCATCGTCATCTCCGGCGGCACCGGTTCCGGTAAGACGACGCTTCTGAACATCCTGTCGCAATACATTCCGAACAACGAGCGCCTGGTGACAATCGAGGACGCCGCCGAACTCCGCCTGGCCCAGGAGAACCTGGTCCGGCTGGAAACGCGCCCGCCGAACATCGAAGGCAACGGCGCCATCAAGCAGCGTCAACTGCTGATCAACTGCCTGCGTATGCGCCCCGACCGCATCATCATGGGTGAAATCCGCGGCGAGGAAGCGTTTGACATGCTCCAGGCCATGAACACCGGCCACGAAGGCTCCATGACGACGATTCACGCCAACACACCGCGCGACGCCATTTCGAGACTCGAATCGATGGTTGCGATGGGCAACATGAATCTGCCGGAAAAGTCCGTTCGCCAGCAGATCTCCTCGGCCATCAGCATCGTGGTGCAGGCAACGCGCATGAGCGACGGCTCGCGCAAGGTTACCAGCATTGCAGAGATCACGGGCATGGAAGAGAACGTGATCAGCATGCAGGAGATTTTCACTTTCAACAAGAAGGGGATTGGACCCGACGGCAAGGTGATTGGAGCATTCCAGCCTACCCGCATCCGCCCCAAATTCCTGGAACGGCTGCGCGTGTCGGGCATTGTTCTGCCGCCCAGCTTGTTCGAGAAGGAAACACCGGTCAACTACTAAAGGAAAGGAGAGGGTACCGACATGGGAACGATGGTCATAGTGATTTTCCTGGGCGTCTTTGCCGTTGCCGCGCTGCTGCTATACGCCAGCGGGTCCGGGGCCTCTCAAAAGGCCAAGCAGGTGCAGGCCACGCTCGATTCGGCCCTGGCGACAGAAAGCCAGGAGATGCGCGACCAGATCGTGAATCTGCGCAAGAGTGAGCAGCTCAGTGCCATTCCCTGGATCAACACCCGGCTGAGCAAACTTGAACTTGGCTCGAAACTGCAGGCCCTCATCCACCAGGCCAATCTCAAGTGGACCGCGGGCAGTCTGCTGTCAATGTGCGCGGCCTGCTTTGCGGTGCCGGCATTCGTAGTTCATTACGAACTCGCGTCGACGCCGATTGCTTTGGCCGCCGGCGCCGTGTTCGGCTTTCTGCCTATCGCCTTTGTGCTCTTCAAACGCAGTAAACGGTTCAAAGAATTTGAGAAGGAACTTCCATCTGCCTGCGACATGATGGTGAGCGCACTGCGCGCCGGGCAGAGCCTTATTGCCGCCATGGGCGTTGTCTCCCGCGAGTGCGGCGACCCGCTGGGCGGCGAATTCAGAACCTGCTTTGAGGAGCAGAACTTTGGCCTCGAACTCAAGGTGGCGATGGATAACCTGATTCACCGCGTGCCGATTCAGGATCTGCGCATCGTATGCACCGCAATTTTGATTCAAAAGGAGAGCGGCGGCAACCTTGCCGAGGTACTTGACAAGACCGCGCACGTAATCCGCGAGCGCTTCCGTCTGCGGCGCGAAGTGCAGACACGCACTGCACAGGGGCGCATGACAGGCTGGGTTCTTACCTTGCTCCCCGTAGTGCTGGCCTTCGCCTTGTATTGCGTCAACCCCGACATGATGAGCCTGTTGTGGAAGCGCGACATCGGAGTCAAGCTGCTGTGGACGGCTTCGATCATGATCGTCATCGGCGGTTTGATCATTCGGAAGATCGTCAACCTGGACATTTAAGAGGGATTATGGGAATCACGATTTTCGCATTTCTTGTCGCATTTCTGCTGATCGCCAGCGGCGGGCTGTTGCTGTTCTATCGCGAAGCCATGCTGCAGCGCATCTCGGATGTAATCAATCCGAACCCCAAACCGAAGACCCTGCTGAGCTCGTTCCAGGAGTCGGGGTTTTCGATCGGCGACGTGGTAACTCACTTCGACAAAATCGTGCCCAAGAGCCAGGCCGAAGTCTCCGTCGTCAGGCAGCGCCTCATCCGCGCCGGCTACCGCAAAGACTCTACGCTCAGGATTTTCAACGGCTGCAAATTTGTGGTGCCGGTCATGCTCTGCATCATCGCGCTGGTAACGGGCGCTGGCGCATATAGTCCGTTCTTTGTGTACGCCGTATGCCTGGGCATCGGCTACCTTGCCCCGGATTTCTGGTTGAGCCGCAAGATCAAGAAGCGCCAAAGCAAGATTCGCCGCGGCCTGCCGGATGTTCTGGATCTTCTGGTTATCTGCATCGAAGCCGGACTCAGCATTGACCAGGGCACGGTTCGCACCTCGGAAGAGCTGACCCATGCCCAGCCGGAACTGTGCGATGAACTGCGTGTGGTGGTGCTGGAACAGCGCGCCGGACGCCCGCGCCAGGATACGTGGAAGCACCTGGCCGAACGCACCGATGTGGACTCGGTTCGAAATCTCGTCTCCATGCTGGTGCAAGCCGAGCAGTTCGGAACCAGCATTGGCAAAACATTGCGCACGCATTCTGACACGCTCAGAACGCAGCGCATTCAGCAAGTGGAAGAGCAGGCGGCCAAAACCACCATCAAGCTGATCTTCCCACTGGTGTTTTTCATTTTCCCATCGCTGTTCCTGGTTGTTCTGGGACCTTCGATCATCATCATGATGGATTCATTTAAGTCGTTGTTCAACACCTAAGGAAAGGAGGATTCGTATGGACCAGGTAACGATTATCAGGGTTGTCGCCAGCGTGTTGTTCGTCGTAGTGCTCGGCGTTCTCATTCAACGCCGCCGCTCGAAGGTGAACTAAGCGCCGTCTGTGCGGATCTTTCTGGCGGGGCCTTGCCCTGCATGTGCTCCGCCAGCCAACCTCGCGTTCCTCAAGGACTCGCGAGACATGTTTCAGAAATTTTGAGAAGGGAGACTCGATATGGACCAGGTAACGATTATCAGGGTTGTCTGCAGCGTGCTGTTCGTGGTTGTTCTAGGCGTCCTCATCCAGCGCCGCCGCACCAAGGTTCGCTAATAAGGTCCGGTAATGCGGCTGCACTACCAGGCTCGCGGACCTCATGCTTCGGCATGGATTTCGCCAGCCAGCATTTCGATCGCGGACGGAGAGCTTTGCTATAGGCGCGCTCGGACCGCAGCCGCGATCAGGTTTGAAACACGGAACCAGGTTTGAAACACGAAATTGAGACAAGGAGAATTCGAAATGGACCAAACCACGATTATCAGAGTTGTTGCCGGAGTATTGTTCGCCATTGTGCTGGTTGTTTTGATCCAGCGCCGCCGTACACGGGTTCGCTAGTACGGCGTTTACCCACCGGCTGGCGGCGTCGCGAACATTCGCGGAGTCGACCGGCCAATGATTGAGTCCCGCTTGACGGAGACCTCACCGCTTTGGCGATGAATGTCTCGTGTGCAGTCACAAGGGCGGGAACCAGTGGAGTGTGCACTTGTTCGGGCATCCGGCAGGCGCCTCTCCTATGCTCGTCGACGCTGGGCTGCCGCATCGCCCATGAATCGCTGAAGAAGGAATTGCTGTATGCACCGATCGGAAGAACTCGAGTTAACAAACGGGTCTCTGGGCCAGGATCCGTCCGCTGGGGGCTCGCCGAAGGCGGGAGGCAAAATGGAATCACGGAAACTTTGCGCGTACAACCAAACCCGCGAATGCTTTCTCGGCCTCGAGGTCGACGGTGCCGACCTCTCGCTCGCAAAGCTGAAGGACCGGATCGCTTCGCTCGCCCTCAAATCAGGTGAAGGCCTTTGGCTGTCACCCTTCAGAGGGCTACCCGAGTGGGGCATTCGGGTTCCCCTCGATCTGCTTTATCTGGATCAGGATTGCCGCGTGATCGATGTGGTTGAGTCCTATCCCGTGTTCCGCGCAAATGCCGCAACGCCGCAACCGGCAAGCGTGTTGGCGTTGCCAACCCATTCCATTTATTCGTCGCAGACGCAAGCCGGCGATCAGCTGGTGCTTTGCGTTGCCGATGAAATGCAGAAGCGGCTGGAACGCTTCACGGGACAGGCCGCCAACGGCAATGCCGTTCAGGCATCCTCAGTCGCTACCGGTCCCATTCCCATACCGACTGCCTCCAAGCGTCCCGATTCGACGCCCGTCCCGGTTCCTGCGCCTCCGAAGCGAACACCGGCCAGCATGGTGCAAGGCGCGGTGCTGCTCAGGGAAAAGCCGCTCTGGAGCGGCGGCCCAGGTCTACTGGAATTGGAGAATCGCTCTGAACCTGAGGATGAACAAGCCAATCCTCGGGAGACACATTTGATGGGCCTGATCCAACCGGAAATGACAGAGGTCCGGCCTCCGAGGGGCTGGCTGGAACGGTGGTGGTCTCCGGATCCCCGCAAAGCTCCGCGCGAAGAGGCGCCGGGGCTCGCAGCTTATTACTGGACCGGCGGACCTCCGGAAGCGCATGAGATCAAGGACATCAGTACAACGGGATTGTATGTGGTGACCGAGGAACGTTGGTATCCGGGCACGCTGGTCCTGATGACGCTGCAGGGTACTGACTTTGGTGAAGAAGTTGAGGAGCGCACCATCTGCGTTCAATCGCGGGCGGTTCGCTGGGGTAAAGATGGCGTCGGGCTGGAGTTTGTCCTGCAGAAAGAATGCGACGACCCTTCTGTATCTGCCGCGGATCGAAAGGTGCTTGACCGGTTCTTGCAACGGTTGCGCAAGAGCAGAAAGTAGAGTTCCTGAGCTGAGGAGTAAATGCATTGCAATAAAAACATTGTTGAGCCAAGATGTCGAATTCAACAGTGCACGGAGGGAGAACGATGAAAGATAGAACCGAATTGCACGGTCAGACTTCGCTGCCGAAGCAGCGACTGAGCCGTGCCGCAACGTTTGCGCAATTGCGCGTCAAGCCCCGGTCCCCCCGCCGGTCGGCCCGCGCTCTCATGCGCGCCGGAGAAGAGGGCAGCGCGATCGTCGAGTTCGCGATGATTCTGCCCATGATGCTCCTGCTCACCACAGGCGTCCTCATTTTCGGGATAGCCATGAACAACTATATGCAGCTTACCAATGCGGCCAGCGTCGGCGCGCGCTCCCTGGCTATCAGCGCGGAGATCACGGAGGATCCCTGCGCGACCGCCTACACGGCCATCACCAATGCCGCTCCCGGTCTTAACGCGTCGAATATGACATTCTCCTACACGCTGAACGGCGTCAGCTATTCGGGCACCACGTGCAGCAGCAGCAGCGTAACCAGCGGCGCGGCCGGCAACCTTTCCTCGGGTACCAACGCAACAGTAACCATCACCTATCCCCTGAACTTATCAGTGTTCGGCAAAGTCTTCAGTTCGAGCAATGCCGTACTCTCAGCCACGTCTACGGAGTTAGTCCAATGAAAAATCAAACAAGACCATTCTTGCGCAGAGCCCTCAAGCAACAGGACGGCCAGGTGCTTCCATGGGTCGCGTTCATGATGATGCTGTTTCTCGGCATGAGCGCATTTGTGGTGGACGTCGGCCACGCCTACTACTGCTACCAGGAACTGCAGGCCGCCACCGATGCAGCCGCCCTGGCAGGAGCGCAGCAACTGCTCAACTCAACCGCTGTCTCTGTCGCGAACAGTTACGGCGCACAATCCGGAAACTACAACACCAATCCCAACCTGGAAGTGAGCGGCGCAAACAGCGTATCGATTGTGCCGGGCTATCCAAAGATGGTTTGCCTCAACACCGTTAAGACACTGGGTGTTCCCTGCCTGGCGCCGAACGACGCCAATGCCATCATCGTGAAGGAGCAGGCGGTTGTCCCAACGTTTTTTGCCCAGGCGTTCGGCATCAAGACCATGACTGTCTCCACCACTTCAACCGCGGCCGTGGCCAGCGCGCGCGCCGCACCAACCAACATCGCCATCATCCTCGACACCACCGCGTCGATGACGACAGTTGACTCCAACTGCGGCGCGGAGAGAATCACCTGCGCGGAGAACGGTGTGCAAACTCTGCTGGAGGATCTGTTCCCCTGCAACCAGGTCTTGGGCTGCGGCACGGTAACCAATGGCGTGGCCACAAACCCGCTCGATCAGATTGCCTTGTTCACCTTCCCCAACGTCACCGTGGGCACGGCCTCAAAAGACTACGACTGCAGCGGCAGCACCAACCCCACCATTCCGGTGTATTCGTTCCCCTCCATCCCCGCGTCGACCGGATCAAGCTATTCGCCCAGTGGGTCAAGCACCGCGACCTACGAAATCTTGCCGTTCGAGAGCGATTACAAGTCCTCCGACGCTGTGGCAGCCTTGAATACCGCCTCCGCCCTGGCGACGGCGGCGGGCGGCGGAAAGAGCGGAAGCACCACTTGCCCCGGCATGGCGGCACCGGGCGGCGACGGCACCTACTATGCCGGCTCCATTTATGCCGCGCAAGCGGCGCTTAACGCGCAGGCGGCCGCGGAAGTGGCAGCCAACTCCAAACTCGACCCGGTCAACATCATCATCATCCTCAGTGACGGTGAGGCCAACGCGGACTCAAGCAAGATGGCGTCGACAACCGTGAGCGGCACAACCGTCAACTACAACAACCCGTGGCCAAGCGGCGGCGGCGCAACCTCGTCCATCACCAACTACCCTTCACAGCTCGATCAGTGCCAGCAAGCGGTGGCAGCGGCGAACTATGCCAAGGGTCAGGGAACACAGGTCTTCACCATCGCTTACGGATCGGAGTCGTCGGGTTGCACCACTGACACCAGCGGCCCGCAGTCGAGCATTACACCGTGCCAGGTGATGTCGCAGATGGCGTCTACCAATACGGCAACCACCAACTACTTCTACTCCGACTACAACCAGAGTGGATCGAGCAGCACCTGCAAATCGCCGGGCACCTCGGTCACTGCCATCAGCGATATCTTCGCGGCAATCGCACAAAACTTCCTGTTAGCGCGGTTGATTCCGAACGGATCGTCCTAGACAGAACGGAACCAGTTGCATCAAAGGCAATCAATTCCTTTTCCGGCCAATCCGATCATCGGATTGGCCGGAAGTTTTTTGAGGCTTGCAAAGGGTTCAATTCAATTCCGCGGAGATTGCGTTCGCCGGTTTATCGCAGCGGGGCATCACTGCATCTGGCCGGGCGTCTGGTCGAACTCTTCGGGAATAATCAGCAGCACTTCCACTTTTTCTGTTTGCCCGTTCTGCTCGGCTGGCCTGAATTGCCACTGGTTGAGCGCATCCAGCACAAACTGCGCCTGCTGGAAGTCGGGCGGAAACGCAAGCGCAAGCGCTTCGAACCTGCCTGCCTGGTTCACGAACCCATGCACCAGAATGGCGTCGGAGTTGAACATGCCGGGACCAATGTTGGGCCGCACGATGTTGTACGGCCATGGCGCATCGAGGCGCATGACGTTCCCCGCTTGCGTAGCCTCGCTGGAGCGTGGCAGCGAGTATTGCAGAATCCAGCTCTTGGCCAGCCCCACGTGCAGGTAGACGGTATAGGCCACTCTGTCATTCCAAATGCCCGACATCTCCGGAAACCTTTCTTCCAGACTCGCTCCCACCACGACCGCGCCGAACTGGCCGTCCTTAGGCAGCGTAAAGCGGTTGGTCGACAGTGCATCGTCCGTCCCTGTGCCGGGTCCGGGATTAGTCCCGACGGGCGCTTTGGCAGCGTTTTGCGTTGCACCGTCGCCGGATGCATCCTCCTTGCCAATGCCGCCGGTCTTGCCTCCTTTGGTCCCCGACGACGCCTGCCCAGGAGCCAGAATTCCCGACTTGTTCTGCTCCGTGGTGATGTTCACGGGCGGTAGCGTTGCAGTTCCGTCCGGCATGGTCAGGTCAGAGGCCGACAGTACTGCCGTGGGAGTGGGCGGTGCGGCAGTCTGCGAAACTGTCACGGGCGCGAGCTGAACCATCTTGGGACCGTGCACTTGCAACGGCGAAGTCGTGGTGGGCGCGACCGCAATGCTTTGCGTCGGCGTGTCGGTTGAAGATATGCCCAGATCTCCGAGGTCGATCTCCTGATTGGGAGCGTTCAGCGATGGCTTTACGTCCGCGGCCGTGGCCTTTTCCGGCAACGGCGCCACAACGTTTTTCACCGGTTCCTTCTGCGGTGTCCAGTCGGAAAAAGTGGGCACCGGTGTCACCTCTGTTACCTTGACGGGATCGGGAAGATCCGGCTGGATCAGGGTCTGAATTCCCTTCTCGGCGTTTGCGGTCTGGCGCGGCGCCTCTTCCTGCGCGGCCGGCCGCTTGCCTGGAACGGGCTTCTTCACATCGGAATGGGTGCCGGGAAAGGCAACGCCGCTGGCCGCCGATTGCCGCGGCTTCTCGCTGGGAGTGTGCATATCGAGGTGCCGCACGGTGTATCGCTTGGTAACAGTTGTGTCTCTAAACTCCGGTGTGTAGATGAATCCAAACGATAAAAGAGAAAAACCGGCGATGTGGGCAAGAATGGAAACTAAAAATGAGGCCGGCCGCTGGGTGAGTTCTGGCCGCTCGGAAAACAGCGAAATGATGCGCGAAGAACTCATGTTCGGATCAACGCCCTCCTTCGCGTCCTCTGGTCTGCTTGCGCTGGACTGATGACTGTTGAGGTACGTGGAGTGAGCCTCAATTCATCGTGTCTCGATGCGTCGTGTACAGGGCCGTACGACTTTCGTTGTAGCTTCGAATTGAATGCTGCGATTTCCGGATATCATCGACATAGGATCTCCAATGACTCTACACCGAACACTTAAAAAGCCCGCGATGGCCTTCGTAAGACCATTCTAACCTCATCGACGTTCCATTATGGCATCTATCTTCCTCATAGCACTCTTGATACCCTGCATGATTTCTGAGTGCCCTCCATCCTTATATATACGCCTGTTGCAAGCTACACTGAACACGCGTTTGAACGTGATTGGTGCCAGTTACCCCATCCTGGTTCGGTGTGTACGTGAGGTTTGTTCTTTGGGCATGGAAAAAGTCCATGGAGCAGAAAGGCGGAGCTGGCCGGGTAGCCAGTTCAAAAAGGCTTCAACATGAACAAAAGACTACTAACGATCCTACTCCTCGCTTTCGTCATTGCGGGTGCGTGCGCCTTCCTGGTCTATCGCGTGGTAGGCAATCGTCTGGGTGGGGGAAATTCGTCGACAACGCGTGTGGTGGCTGCTTCCGCCGACCTCAAGATTGGCATGCTGCTTAACGCGTCGAATCTGACCACGGTCGATATCTCCGGAGCGGTGCCCAAGGGCGCCATCCTCGATCCAAAACTCGCCGTTGGACGTGGTGTGATCCAGGACATCTACCAGGGCGAGCCGATTCTCGATAGCCGCCTGGCGCCGATTGGGTCAGGGGGCGGATTGGCAGCCACTATTCCCGATGGCATGAGAGCCATTGCGGTCAAGGTGGACGACATCGTGGGCGTCGCCGGATTTGTAACTCCTGGCATGCACGTGGATGTGCTGGTTTCCGGCATGCCTCCGGGCGTCAACAACGAACCCAACTCGCGGCAGGCCCAATTGGGCACGCTGGTCAAGACCATCCTGCAGAACATCCAGGTGCTGTCCGCGGGCGTGAACATTCAGAGGGACTCGGAAGGCAAACCGCAGTCTGTGCAGGTGGTGAACCTGCTGGTTACCCCGGAGCAGGCCGAGACGCTGAGCCTGGCCACCACCGGCGTGAAGATTCAGCTGGTGCTCCGCAACCCGCTGGATACAAAAACTGATCCCGTCCCGGTTACCGCCATGGGCAACATATTTGCAGATCAGAATATTGCGCCTCCGACGCATTACCCGTCCAAGGTGGTCAAGAAGACGGCGCCGCCGCCAGCGCCCTTTTCGATCGAGGTCATTAACGGATCGACGCGGAAAGAACAAAAATTTGGTTCTCCCGAGGCAAAGCAGTGAGAGCGAAAACTGGCATATCCATCGCATGCTTCTGCGCATTGTCTGTTTTCCTTTGCGCCCAGTTGAGCCTGCAGGCTCAATCGTCAACCACAGCTTCTCTTCCCGGCGGGGTCCCGGTTGCGGACTCGACGAATGAGTTGGCTGTAGCCGTGGGCAAGACCGTGCTCATCGACTGCGCACGGCCTGTGCGGACCGTTGCCATCGGTTTGGGCGACATTGCAGAAGCAACCGCCATCAGCCCGACCGAAATCATGGTGAATGGGAAAGCACCCGGCGAGACCAGCCTGATCATCTGGGATACTCGCGGCGGACGACAGTTCTTCAACGTAACGGTGCGGCCGAGTTCGGCTGTTTCCAACGATAACCTGGACTCGATTCGCCGCCAGCTTTCCATGGAGCTTCCGGGCTCGGGCTTGAAGGTTACGTCGGAGAACAACATGGTTTTCCTGCGCGGAACCGTGAAGGACCTGGGCGCATCCGCGCGCGCCGTACAGATTGCCGCAACCGGCGGCAAAGTCGTCAACCTGCTCAACGTCATGGTGCCCGCCGCCGATCCGCAGATTCTTCTCAAGGTGCGCTTCGCCAGCGTAGACCGCAGCAAGGAACGGCAGCTCGGCATCAACGTCTTCTCAACCGGCCTGGGCAACACCGTCTCCCAAATCAGCACCGGGCAGTTTTCTCCGCCGTTCGTGAACCTGCCCGCCACTGGATCGGCCGCTACAGCCAGCGCCACCAATGAATTGAACCTGCTTGCATTCTTCCCCGGCCTCAACATTGGAGCAACCATTCAGGCCCTGGAACAGAAGGGCGTGGTTGAGGTTCTGGCGGAGCCCAATGTGATGGCGGTGAACGGCAAAGAGGCAAGCTTCCTGGCAGGCGGCGAGTATCCCTATCCGGTGGCGCAGGCATCGGCAGGCGGCAGCGCCGCGGTGACCATCAGTTTCAAAGAGTACGGCATTCGCCTGAACTTCATTCCCACCCTGACGCCCCGCGGCACCATCCGTTTGCAGGTTGCGCCTGAAGTCAGCGCTCTGGACTTCACCAATGCCGTCGAGATCTCAGGATTCGACGTTCCGGCAATCACATCCCGCAAGATGAAGACCGAAGTGGAGCTGAGCGACGGTCAAAGCTTTGTGGTGGGCGGCCTGCTGGACAAGACAGAAAACGAAAGCTTCCAAAAGATCCCGTTCCTGGGTGATATCCCCGTCCTGGGCAAGTTCTTCCAGTCCATGCAAAGAACCAAGACGGATACTGAGCTGATCGTCATTGTGACACCGGTCATCGTCTCGCCTATTGGTGCTGGTTCAGCCCTGCCTGAGCTCAAATATCCGGTGCCCTTCCTGCCACCCAACACCGGCATTGCGATGCACAACCCGGATGCCAAGACTCCGGAAAACACGCAGGCTGCTTCGCCGACGACCATCCCGGTGGAGAAGTTGATTGACAGCATGAAGCCGGAGGCGCCGCTGATCATTGAAGGTGCCGGCTCATTCGGCGCGGCATCGGGCGCCGGCATCAGCTCTGCTCCCACTTCGGCTCCGACGGCACCATCACCACAATAGACATTGCGCCGGCCTTCGAGCAGACGGCCGGCAATGATCGCGATCGACAATTCTCAACTGGTCAAGCAAAGCAATCCGAAAATTCCGGCGATCTGAAGAGGGCAGAATCCGCAACCCTCTTCAGGTCGCCGGTTCACATAAGGGAAGAGATTTGAAGCAGCGGAATGAATCCACTCTCCAGCAGTGTTGAGAAAACCATAGGCCGATGACTTCAAGCCAACAGCCAACTCCGGATACTCGCCTCCGGGTTTCGAACGTCACGCGCGGCACTGTTCTGGCGACCCACCTGGAAGTCGCTGACAGCGGACCAAAGCGCAATAAGGGCCTGTTGGGACGCAAGGGTCTGGCTGCGGGCGAAGGCTTGTGGATCATTCCCTGTGAGTCGGTTCATACCTTTTTTATGAAATTCCCCATCGACCTGGTATATCTGGACCGCAAGCATCGGATCAAGAAAGTGTGCGATAGCGTGCCGGCGTGGCGGCTGTCGGTGTGTCTCTCCGCGCATTCCATTCTTGAGCTCCCTGCAGGCACCATCCGCAGCACCCGGACAGAACGAGGAGACATGCTGGAGTTCGCACCGGCGGAGCAAGACGCAGCCGACGAAGCCGGCGCATGAGACGAAGGAGACCTGCATTTGCTTCTCGCCCTTCCCCCACCACAAACCTGTCATCCTGAGCGAAGCGCACTTCAGCGGAGTCGAAGGACCTGCATTTGCTTTTCGTTCTTTCCGCAATAATCAGGAAACGGCAATCGCCGGCTCGGCGGCGCGCATATCCGCAACACTCCACTCCTTGAAGACGGCCCGTGCGGCCATGGCGACGGTGAGTAGAGCCAACGTCCGCAGCGGCACGGGGTGGGCAATCAAAACCGGATATCCAAATCGGGCCGCGAGCGACCAGGCCAGAACGACTCCCAAATAGAGCAGTGCACTGCGGATTTTTTGGTAGCCTACGCTGGCCGCGAAACAGCCGAACGCAAGTCCGGCAACCAGGTCGATGACGTAATGCTCTCCTGTAGCCAGAGTAGCCAAACCCGTGCAGGCCAGAAACACCAGCGACACGGCCCGCCACGTTTTGCCGGGGGCCAGCAGCACAAACACCATTGCCGTTCCGACGTGCAGCGAAGGAAAGGCATTGGGCATGGCGGCAAGCTTGATGGCGGCTGCCTCAACCTGCGGCGGATGGAGCCACTGTGCGCCAAACGCATAGATGGGTCCGCACGCCGGGAAGATGGCGTAAAGCAGCGGCGCCGTAACCAGCTCGGCTACATAGGACAGCACGATCGACCCACGGCGATTTCCGGAGCGGACAACAAAGAACCAGCAGATCATCATGGGAACCATCAACTGATAGATCGCGATGAGCGGAATCCGCCAGAAGCCTTCCAATGGGCGCGCGATGGAGGCAGCGGTGATGCCAAGAGCTTCATCCATTGCGGCCAGAACATGGTCGTATTTCCAGGGAAGCATGCCGCCTTCCCTGCTCATGAATACGGTGAGGAGAAAGCCGAAGAAGAGGTTCAGCGTGAGCGCAAATACGAGCAGGGGACGGGACTTGTCTTTCTGGTCGCGGAGCATCCAGACCACGGCGAAGAATAGCGCCAAGGTGCCAAGAATGGCGGGATTTGTCAGGATGGCGAGAAGGCGCATTTCGTAATCCAGCCGATCGTCTGCCGGACATGCTTCACCTGCAGATGTGTAAGTTTAGCGCGCCGGAGAGTTGCTTCGGCGGTTTGCGGGCACAGGGGTGAAGGAGTGGTTAATAGGCGAGGAACGTGTTGGAAGACTCCAGAAAGATTGAGGGCGGACGAGGGGGAGTTTTGCAAGGGCAGAACCGGCCGCTGAAACACTCATCGGCAGCGGCAAGAAGTGTCAGGGCATGACTTCAGTCATGCCGCAAGCCTCACAATATCGACGTGGGCTTTAGCCCCTGCGGTTCCCTCGCCGATCCCCGCGCAAACAAATACCAAACAAGCCAGACGGGCGCGGTGACCAGATAGACGGCAGAGGTGATCCTGAAGCCGCTGACCAGGCCGATGTCGGTGAGGACACTGGCCAGTGCGAGAAGCGCGAGGAGCACGCGCGAGCGTGTGAAGTACGCGCCGTGCAGCAGTGCCGGTATTGCGATGGCCTGATCGAACAGCCAGCAGTAGGGCGCGGAAAGAATTGATACCAGCACCAGGAGACTGCCGTCTTTCAGCCAATCCCACGCACGGCGGCGTTTCCAGAAATATGCCAGCGCCCAGGTGCATCCCAGCACCGGCAACAGGTATTGAAGGCCGATTGTCTGCGGGCGCACCCAAAGCCGCAGCACGACACTCCAGCAGGGGATAAACTCGTTTTCGATTCCGTAGGTGCGCATCATGTGCAGGTAGTCGGTCCACGCCGTGGGGTCAATCAACCATGAAAGGGCAGAGCTAACGGCCATGGCGCTGGCGGCGCCGAGGAAAACCTTGTAGCAGCGGTTGACAATAATCCAAGCCAGCAGTACCACGCCAAAAGCCAGAAAGAGGTGCGGCTTCAGCGCGCACAGCCAAATGGACATTCCCGCCAGAAACGGCCGCGTCCCGTGCAGGCGGAGGAACAGCACCAAGCCCAACAACGCGAACAGAGAAGTCTGACCGACGATCAGGCACACCAGCGCTGGCGCAAACGAGTAGCCAAGATAGTTGAGCAGAGGTCTAGGCCGGGAGTGCATCTGCCAAACCATGCGGACTGAAGCCCAAAGGCAGGCCAGCAGAAGCAGCGACCACAGCAGCGCTCCCAGCCGCACTCCAACCCAACCGAGTGGATATGTAATTGCAAGCCCCCAGGGAGGATTGCGCATGAAAAGCACGCCGTACTGCGTGGGAAGCCCCGCCGCGCGCTCGATCCGCATCATTGCATCCACATCATAGGGATTGGCATGATGAATAAGCTGCTGACCGGTGGCCCAATAGACAACAAAATCACGCGCGCCCGCAATCTTGCCAGTGAGCGGGGCGACACAGATAAACAATGCAGTGATGGCCAGCGTCAGCCCACTCACAAGTGCGATGGAGAGTTCTGCGATGTCGTAGTCTGGTTTGCCCGTGGGAACATCTGTCTTACGCAGCATGAACGCTATTCTACTTGTGGCAAGCGATGGGTATCGCGATGAATGCCGCGTTCTGCTGGCTGACTGATCCCACCTTGGTTGTAGCAAGTGTCATGCCAGTTACACCACTTTCGGCACAAACTTTTCGGTAATGTATACCATGCCGGTCTTTCTTCCATGCCCTGTAAACAGGCGTATACACGCTGGAGTGGGGAACCTCACTAGTCAACAAACGCAAGTTGTTGATTTATATATAAAAGTCGCCCGCGCAACGAATGGCACGCCAGGTGCTATAGGAAGGGTGACCCGGCTGAGGCTGGGAAATACAAATCCTACGGAGAGAAAACACAATGAACACGATGCTTTTGAAGCTTTATGTGAAGTTCCAGGATCTGGCCAGCCGCGAAGAGGGTCAGGATCTGGTTGAATATGCCTTGGTCGTTGCACTGATCGCCTTCGGCGCCACCGCCGGCATGAAGGCTCTTGCCACCGGCCTCAACACCGCTTTCAGCAACATCAGCTCCACCCTGGGCAGCTACGTCAGCTAGTTTTTAGCGCGACGAAAAGAGCACCACAAACGCCAGCAGTTTCGCTCCTTCGCGGGATGTGCTTCTCACACCCTCACCGGTGACCGAGGACTCTCCCGCGCAAGGAAAATCCCAACCTGACTCGCAACCCCAAACCTTTGGAAAGGAAATACCATGAACACCATGCTTCTCAAGCTGTATGTGAAGTTCCAGGATCTGGCAAGCCGCGAGGAAGGTCAGGATCTGGTCGAATACGCGCTGGTTGTTGCACTGATCGCCTTCGGCGCCACTGCCGGCATGAAGGCTCTGGCCACCGGCCTCAACACTGCCTTCAGCAACATCAGCAGCACCCTGGGCAGCTACGTAAGCTAGTTCTTTCCCCACAAGGGTAGAACAGCAAATCGCAGTAAGCGGGCTCCTTTGCAGGAGAGTTCTGTGCCACCCAACCGGTGACCACACGCTCGCTCCCCTGCCAGGGAGCCCGTCTGCTTTATACACCAGAATAGGGGTCATTCATGGAGTCTGGATTCTCAAAGTTCATCCGCAAACTGCGGCGCTTGATCATGCAGGAGCACGGTCAGGATCTGGTCGAATATGCTCTGCTCGTTTCTCTAGTTGCGTTTGGAGCAACAGCGGGTATGAAAGCTCTAGCGACAGGACTGAACGTCGCGTTCAGCAACACCAGCAGCAAACTGGGCAGCTACATTTCCTGAAATCTGGCCAGACCGGATACAGGACATTGCACGTCAGCGCTTTCGCGTCTTCATGGGGGAGTTACAGCGGGAAACAATTTCCCTGCAGGTACTCTCCCCTTACTTTTGCCTCCTTCTTTCTGGACTTGAACCGCAATCCCTGCGATAGTGACTTGAACGCCAGGCATCCATCGCAACCGCGCGCCTAAACACAGCCATGCTGCTTTCTTCAGCTTCGGAAAATAACGTATCGCTGATGCTGATCGAAGGCGGCCTTACTGTGATCGCCCTCGCTGTGCCGTTTGCGCTGCCCAGGCTTGGAAATACCTGGTTCTCGCGCATCGAGCGTGCGTTCGGAAAGCTGGCGCGCAGTCGCGGCAAGGCCGTGGCGGCCGTGGGCCTGACGGCTTTGCTGCTGCGCCTCGCCATTCTTCCCTTCTGCCCCATTCCTCTGCCGTTTATCCGTGATGACTTCAGCTTCCTGCTTGCCGCCGACACGTTTGCGCACGGACGCCTCACCAACCCCACGCCCGCCATGTGGATCCACTTCGAGAGCATCCACATCTCCATGCAGCCGACATATATGTCAATGTATTTTCCCTCGGTGGGGCTGGTTCTCGCTGCCGCGAAAGTCCTATTCGGCAACCCGTGGTTCGGCATTCTGATTTCATGCGCGCTGATGTGCGCCGCCATCTGCTGGATGCTGCAGGCGTGGCTTCCACCCGGCTGGGCGCTGCTGGGAGGCATTCTCGCCATCCTGCGGCTGGGGCTATTCAGCTACTGGATCAACACGTACTCGGCCGGCGGCGCAATCGCCGCGCTGGGCGGAGCGCTGGTGCTGGGAGCGCTTCCGCGACTTACGCGAACACCGCGACTGCGCTACGGTGTTCTGCTGGCCATCGGCATTGCGCTGCTCGCTACTTCGCGCCCGTACGAAGGCGTGCTGCTCTGTTTGCCGGCGGCGGCGTTTCTCGGCCACTGGCTGCTCTTCGGCAAGAATCGCCCCTCCCCCGCGGTGCTGCTGCGCTTGAGCATCCTGCCGCTTGCAATCCTCATCGCCGCCGGGTCGTGGATGGCCTACTACGACTACCGCGTGTTCGGCAGCCCGACTACGCTGCCCTACTCCGTCAACCGCGCCACCTATGCCGTCGCACCTTATTACGTGTGGCAGTCGCCGCGTCCGGAGCCGGTTTACCGGCACCAGGTCCTGCGCAACTTCTATAACAATAATGAACTCGACGCCTACAACAAGATTCATAGCGTGCGGGGCTTTCTGCCGGAGACACTGTTCAAAGCCCTTCGTTGCTTCGAGTTTTACGCCGGACTGGCGCTGCTGCCGCCGCTGTTCATGATGCGTAGGGTTTTTCTCGATCGACGCGTTCGCTTCCTGGTGCTGTCTGTCCTTCTGCTGGCTGCCGGAATGCTGATCGAGATCTTTTTCATCCCTCACTATGTTGCGCCCTTCACGGCGGCCTTCTATGCCATCGGCTTGCAGGCCATGCGCCACCTGCGGGTTTGGGCGCCCGGCGGGCAGCCGAAAGGGCTCACCATTGTGCGTCTCCTGGTGACCATTTGCGTGGTGCTGGCAGGATTGCGGCTCTTTCCCGGCCCACTCAAGCTCGCGCTGCCGGAATGGCCGGCCTCCAATTGGACTGATCGCTGGTATGGCCCGGATCACTTCGGTACGGAACGCGCCCGCATCGAGTCGAAGATGGAACAGCTCCCCGGCCAGCAGCTCATCCTGGTCCGTTATTCCGCTCTCCAAGACCCGCTCGAAGAGTGGGTTTACAACGCAGCCGACATCGATCACTCCAAAGTCGTATGGGCAAGGGAAATGGACGGCGCTGATAATCAGGAGTTGATGCGTTACTACCCCAACCGGACCGTGTGGCTGGTGGAACCGGACTCACTGCCCGCCGGTTTGCAGCCTTATCCAATGGCCCCGGAGCCGGCCGCGAATTCGCATTGAGCCTCAAGCATCGCGACCCACAGGCCGATACCTGCTTCAGGAGTTGAAAATCATGATCAACGGAAAACGAATTGCGGTAGTCATGCCGGCCTACAACGCCGAAAAGACCCTTGAGAAAACGGTGCGCGAATTGTCAGACGTCGTGGACATCAAGATTCTCGTCGATGATTCCAGCAAGGACCAGACCGCTGCTCTCTCCCGCAAGCTTGGCGTGCAGACTTTCGTTCATGACGCCAACTACGGCTATGGCCGCAACCAGCAAACCTGCTATCGCGAGGCGCTGGCCGCGGGCGCGGACATCGTGGTCATGGTGCATCCCGACTACCAGTACACGCCTCTGCTGGTTCCCGCCATGGCGGGCATGATCTCGAGCGGCGTTTACGATATGGTGCTGGGGTCGCGCATCCTCGGCGCGGGCGCGCTCAAGGGCGGAATGCCGCTCTACAAATATGTCTTCAACCGCATGCTGACGGCCTTTCAAAACATGTTTCTGGGCATCAAGCTCTCCGAATACCACACCGGCTTCCGCGCCTTTTCGCGCGAGTTGTTGGAGACGCTTCCGCTGCTCGAGAATTCGGACGACTTCGTCTTCGACAACCAGATGATCGCCCAGGCCGCGATGTTCAAGTTCAACATTGGCGAGATCTCCTGCCCGACGAAGTATTTCGAGGAAGCCTCCTCAATCAACTTCAAGCGCAGCGTTGAATATGGTTTGGGAGTGCTGGCGACCACGGTACGCTTTGTTTCCCACAAGATGAGAATCATTCATTCTCCGCTCTTCGGCGCGACGGGAAGAAAAGTGACTCAACAGTACTACTCCCACATGACACAGGGATCGTGAGATTCTGAATCACGAGTTGATGAACATCGTGAGCCAGGAAAAGCGGCAACATGAGTTGCCTTTGTGGCAGCACGCCGCAGCTTTCCTCGTCGCCTGCGCGGTTCTGATCTCACGGCGGCCGGACGCGATCCTCCATCCGCAATTCTGGGCCGAGGATGGCCACGTATGGTTCGCGGAAGCCTATAACCTCGGCTGGGGTCATGCGCTGCTTCGCACTTACGCCGGATATTTCCAGACGCTGCCGCGAATTGGCGCGGCGCTCGCTCTCCTCGTGCCCTTAGCGCTTGCTCCGCTGGTGATGAACCTGATCGCCATTGTTGTTCAGGCGCTCCCGGTGAGCCTTCTGCTCTCGTCGCGCTCATCGGCCTGGGGCAGCCTGCGCTATCGCGCTTTCATGGCAGCCATTTATCTCGCGCTGCCCAACATGCGGGAGATCAGCGCAATCCTTACCAATTCGCAATGGGTGCTTGCCCTGGCTGCGTTTCTCGTGCTCGCCGCTTTATCTCCAAAAACTGTTTCCGGCAAAGTCGTCCATGCGTTCATACTCCTGTTCTGCGGACTCACCGGTCCTTTCTGCGTCTTCCTGTTTCCGATCTCAATCTTTCTTGCTTGGCGACGCCGCGATGCATGGCGCTGGGCCGAGGCTGGCATTCTCGCAGCCGCCTGTCTGATTCAGACGTGGGCGCTGCTGGTGATGGATCGTGCCGGCCGCGCCAACGCTGCCCTGGGTGCAGGCCCCGCGCTGTTTACGCGCATCGCGGGCGGACATGTTTTTCTTGGAACCCTGTTGGGGGGCAATCAGCTTGCATCGTATGCAGGCGCGGCAATCTTTCTTCTGCTGCTCGGTGCTGCCATCGTCGGATCCACGATTGTTGCTCTCTGCTTCATGCGCGCAAACGTGGAGATGAGGCTGCTTTTGCTTTTTTGCTTCGCGATCCTCGCCGCTGCTCTTATCTCTCCCGAGTCTTATCCTGACCCGGGCCTCACGCGCTGGCAATCGCTTGCCGCGGCAGGAGGTGTTCGCTACTGGTTTCTCCCCTCGCTCGCATTCGCATGGTCGCTCCTGTGGTGCGCGAACAGCCACAGCACCGCCCTGAAGCGCGTTTCTGCTGTTCTTTTGTTCCTCATGTGCTTTGGAGTTGTGCGCGACTGGGAGCTTCCCGCGTTTGCGAATCTCCATTTTGCTGAAGAAGCAAAGCGCTTTGAGGCAGCGCCGCCGGGAACGGCTGTTGTCATCCCGGAGAACCCACAGGGCTGGACCCTGGCGTTGAAGCGCAAACCGAGCCAATAGGTGGCCTAGAATATGGTGGTGAACCCCAGTCCAGACACTCATCCGTCGCTGATGCTGATAGAAGGGGCGCTCACTGCCATCGCCGTCGCGGTTGCCTTCGCTCTGCCGCGCATCGGCTCCGGCTTTTTCTCGGCAATCGAGAGAAGCTTCAGAAAAATCGCATCCAGGAAGGGATTTTCTGTCGCACTTGTCGGCGCATCCGCGCTGCTGCTGCGCCTCGCAATTCTTCCCATCTGCCCCATCCCACTGCCGTTTGTTCAGGACGATTTCAGCTTTCTGCTCGCGGCCAACACCTTCGCATCCGGCCGCCTCACCAATCGCACGCCGCCGATGTGGATTCACTTTGAAAGCATCCAGATCACGCTGCAGCCGACCTACATGTCGATGTACTTCCCCGCGCAGGGCCTGATTCTTGCCGCCGGCAAAGTCTTCTTCGGTCATCCGTGGTTCGGGCTGCTGATCGTGAACGCGCTCATGTGCGCGGCCATCTGCTGGATGCTGCAAGCGTGGCTGCCGCCCGCGTGGGCCTTGCTTGGCGGCGTGATCGCCTTGCTGCGCATCGCACTGTTCAGCTACTGGATCAACACGTATTCCGGCGGCGGTTCAATCGCCTGCCTGGGCGGAGCGCTGCTTCTCGGAGGCCTGCCGCGCTTCATTCGCACCAGGCGCCTTCGAGACAGTCTGCTCATGGGAGTTGGCATCGCACTGCTGGCGCTCAGCCGGCCTTACGAGGGACTGCTTCTCTGCCTTCCCGTCGGATTCGTTCTCGGCCGCTGGGTTTTCTTCGGCGGCAATCGTCCGACGTTCGGATTCGTGATTCGCCGAGCCGCACTTCCGTTGGCGATTGTGGTGGCAGCCGTCGCTTGGCTGGGATACTACGACTATCGCGCTTTCGGCAACCCGCTCACTCCGCCGTACAGCGTAGACCGCGCCGAGTACGCCGCTGCGCCGTACTACGTTTGGCAATCGCCGCGTCCGGAGCCTGTCTACCGTCATGCGGTGATCCGTGATTTCTACATCAACCAGGAACTCGGCTACGCAAAGCACCTGCACACATTCTTCGGCTTCGTGTCTGAGAATATTTTCTTCAAGCCGTTGCGTACGCTGCTGTTTTTCGCGGGCTTTGCGCTGCTCCCGCCGCTCATCATGGTGCGCCGCGCCTTCCTCGACAGGCGCATCCGATTCCTGCTGGTGTGCGTGGTCATCGTCGTCAGCGCGGTGATGGTCGAGACGTGGCTCATTCCCCACTATTTCGCGGCCATTACTCCGGCTTTCTACGCGCTGGGCCTGCAAATGATGCGCCATCTGCGCCAGTGGAAGCCCGGAGGAAAGTCGGTTGGAATTACGATACAGCGGTTCGTTGTAACTCTTTGCGTTGTTCTCGCGGCAATTCGATTGGGCGCGGAGCCGCTCCAGCTCACCCTCGCCAAGTGGCCCGGCGGCTCATGGGCTGCCACGTGGCATGGACCGCAGCGACTGGGCGTGGAACGCAAACAGATCGAAGACCAACTCAATCAGTTACCCGGCAAGCAATTGGTGATAGTGCGCTACGCTCCCGATCACAGCTCATTGGATGAGTGGGTTTACAACGCGCCCGACATCGAAAACTCAAAGGTGATATGGGCACGCGAAATGGACACGGCGAATAACCAGGATCTGTTTCGCTACTACAAAGACCGCACCCTCTGGCTCGTACAGCCGGATACAAGCCCGGTGAGTCTCACGCCGTACGCCACACAATGATGAAGCACATGCATTGACCCTGCCCACGCGGACTTTACCCCCCACCAATCTGTCATCCTGAGCGACCGGAGCGAAGCGCAGGAAGTCGAAGGACCTGCAGTTGCTTTTCGTTCTTTCCTCACCAAAGACCTGTCATCCTGAGCGAAGCGTACTTCAGCGGAATCGAAAGCCTGCCCTGAGCGAAGTCGAATGGGGACCTGCTTCCACTTTTCGTTCTTTCCTCACCACAAAACCTGTCATCCTGAGCGAAGCGTACTTCAGCGGAGTCGAAAGCCTGCCCTGAGCGAAGTCGAATGGGGACCTGCTTCTGGCAATGTTGACCCGAAGCAGAATCCCTATCGCTTTGTATCGAATTTCGGACTGATGGCGCTACGGAATCCCCAGAATCTTATGAGTCTGCAGGCTCAGACGCCACTGCGGATGCAGCATGCAATATTCAACCGCAAGCTGGGTATTCGAGATGCGATCTGGCCCATCCATCGGCTGCAAGAAGAAATGCCTGAAAGCGAGCGACTGAAACTCAATCGGATCGAAACCGGCTTGCGGATACACCAGCTTCAACTCGTCTCCACTGCTCTGAACCAATTGCGCACCGGCCTTGGGGCTCACGCAGACCCAATCCAATCCCACCGGAGCGGCAACGGTTCCGTTGGTCTCGACAGCGATTTCAAATTCGCGCTCATGCAGCGCTTCAATCAGCTTTGCATCGAGTTGCAGCAGTGGCTCGCCGCCGGTGCACACCACGAATCGCTTACCCTGCCGCGAATCCGCAGGCCACTTCTCTTCGACCGCCCCGGCCAATGCATCCGCTGACTCGAACTTTCCGCCGCCTGCGCCATCTGTACCGAAGAAATCTGTATCGCAGAATTTGCAAACCGCGGCTGCTCGATCTGCCTCGCGCCCCGACCACAGATTGCAGCCGGCGAAGCGGCAGAAAACCGCTGCACGGCCCGCCTGCGCGCCCTCGCCCTGCAGCGTCGAGAAGATTTCCTTGACAGCGTAACTCATGGTCGAATCCCATCTTCCGCCTGCCGATAAATCAGCGGGTCTGCGAGGCCGTTTTCGCGGAAACCCTTTTGCCGCAACAGGCACGAGTCGCATTGCCCGCACGGCTCGCCGGTTGGCGACGGATCGTAGCAACTGCTGGTTAGCGCGTAATCCACGCCCAATTCGATTCCCTTGCGAATAATCTCCGCTTTCGATAGAGCGATCAGCGGCGTGTGAATCTTGAGCGACTGCCGGCCCTCAACGCCGGCCTTCGTGGCAAGGTTGGCCATCTTCTCGAAGGCCTCGATGAACTCGGGCCTGCAGTCGGGATAGCCGGAGTAGTCCAGTGCATTCACGCCGATGAAAATATCGCTCGAGCCGAGCACCTCAGCCCACGCCAGCGCAAACGAGAGGAAGATAGTATTGCGCGCGGGCACATAGGTGATAGGAATGCCGTGAGACATATCGTCCGTCGAGCGGCCCTTGGGAACCGCGATGTCATCCGTAAGCGCCGATCCGCCAAAGATTCGCAGATCGATCTTCGCGGTGCGATGCTTCACCACGCCAATGGATGCGGCGACTCGGGCCGCCGCCTGCAACTCCCAGATGTGCCTTTGGCCGTAAGAGAACGACAGCGCATAGAGTTCGAAGCCCTGACTTCGCGCGATAGCCAGCACGGTGGCGGAGTCCAGCCCACCGCTCAACAACACCACCGCTCTCCTCGCATCCACGCCCATCGCTCCCCAGTCGCCTTACTTCAAATCGCCGCCCTTGCCAATATCCATCGAAGCCGGCAGCGGATTGCTCTCGTCGATCGAGGCTGCAATGCACTTTTCCAGCAGCCCCTTCGCCGCGAGAATGAACTCAATCGCGTCGCGCCCCGCGCCTTCGCCGCCCGCATGCGGGGTCACGTAGTGCGCCTCAGCCTTTACCTGCTCCCGTGCATTGGCCACGGCAACGGCCAGGCCCACCTCGCGCATCACCGGCAGATCGATCACGTCATCGCCGACATACGCAATCTCATCCAAAGTCACGCCGGCCTTCCCGGCAATCTCGCGCACTGCCCTCATCTTGAAGGCCTGGCCCTGGTACACAAATTCGAGCTTCAGATCGCGCGCGCGCATCGCAACCGACTCGCTTATCCGCTTGGTGATGACGCCCACCTTCATGCCGCCGAGCCGCGCCAGCGTCATGCCCGCGCCGTCGTGCGCGCTATATCCCTTGGCCTCGACCATCCTTGTGGTGATGGAGCCATCCGGCATCGCCACCGGCATGGGATAAATCCAGATGGCGCCGTCGGTCAGGACTCCATCCACGTCAAAGAGAATGATTTTGATGCGCCGCGCGCGTTCCTCTGCGGTGACTGTCATTCTTTGATTTTACCCATTGCACGCGGACGCTTCGCATTTACCGGCCATTCGCGACACAATAGAAGAATGGAACAGGACATTCCGCCCGCCGCGCCGCGTGCGCCGCTTGAACCCGAAGACTACTACCTTGAAGGGGAGAACCTTGTCTTCACCGCGGCCTATCACCTCAAGCGCGGCTCGTGCTGCGGGTCAGGATGCCGCCACTGTCCCTATGGATTCGGAGACGCGGATGCGCCCGAAGACCCAGTCGGCGACGCGCCGCCGGCTGGTTGAGTCACTGGCGCCCCGGCATTCGGTTCCCGCACCAGCATGGCGAAACGCGGAAACTCGAAAGCGCCGCCCGCATCGTCGATCACATTCAACTGGCACACGTACTGGCCCGGTTTCAGCCCCGCTAAGGGCACATCGAGTTCGATAGCCACGGCGTCGCGGCCTTCCACGTTGATGGCGCGCGCCTGCACGAGCGGCGTTTCGTAGACTTTTGTAGAGCCCTGAATCAGCTCCAGGCTGCTGAGCAAATTGATGCCGGGCTTGGTTCCCCTGGGAGCATCGGCCGCCGCCTTCTCATGCGCCGGGGCATAGATTTCATACAGCAGGTACATGTGCTGGTCCTGGCGGAAGACGTGGCTGATGTTGGGCACATACTCTTCTCCGCCGCGCACCAGCGGGCTCTCTTTCTTGCTCGGCTGCCGCATGGAGGCCAGCACAATCGAACTCATTTTCAAAGGAGACTTCTTCATGTCGGGCAGCGTGATATCAGCATCGAAAGAACCCATGCGGCCGGTCTGATTTTCGCGCACCACAAACTTCATCTGGTATTTACCCGGCGGCAGATTGAAGCTGGTGGTGTATTCGATATTCTTTTGCCGCGCCTGCAGGCTTGGGTCGAGATTCAGCTTCACTGTCTCGCGTGCGTGGCCGATGGGGCGCTTCAATTCATCGATTACCGCGCCAATGATGTCGAGCGTGGCCTTGTCTTTGTCGCCGCCCTTCACAAACGGAATTTGCGAACCCGGCACGATGAGCGAAACCGGCACGTAGAAGCGATTGTCGTCGAGACGGAAGTACATCGCGTCCATGTAAACCGCCATGTCTGTGGCGGGCAGGTCGCTGGCCAACTGCTCCTCAAGCTCGCGTTCGCGATCTTCGTGCGCGGAATGCTGAAAGTCTGCCGGCGCATAATAGCCGGGCCTGTACTCGAGCTTGACGCCGGGCCGGTTGATCTTGATGGTCAGCTTGCGATACTTTCCGTCACGCGCGGGATTGGTGCTGCGGAACCCGATTGCGTAAAAGGCTGACGTGTCGCGCTCCATCTGCGCAAATGCCGGGGCAAAATCGTTGGAGTCGAAGAATGCCTTGCCGCCCGTGTCCGTGCTCAGCGAGGCCATCACTTCCTGCGTGGCAAAGTTGTTGTTCATGTTGTTCAGCAAAGCGCCGCCGTTGTATGCGCCTGCCCCGCGCAGGCTTCCAGTGGATGCATCGCCGAGCGGCGAAATTGCCTGCAAGCCGCGCGTGTCTACGCTGTAGATGGCCAGGTTGGCGCGCACCGCCGCGTTGACGGCCGCACGCAGCGAAGCCTGATTTTCAATTCCATCGCGCTGGATTCCGCCGGAGAAATAGAGCAGGGACTTCTTCTCTGTGATCTTTTCCAGCGACTTTGAAACCGCGCGCAATGCATACAGCTCGCGATCGGTGTTGAGGTCGTTGTATTCGCTTTCGTCGGGCGTGTAGCCGGTGGTGTCTTCCACCTGGTTTGAATTCGCGGTGGCGCCAGCCGCGAATCCCTGGCCCTCGGTGCCGTTGTACACGGCCACTTCGTTGATCAGCGCATTCTTGTCCGCGGTAAAATCCTGATCCACCTTGAGCGTGTCGCCAAGCGAAACCAGCCCCACCAGATCAGCCGGCTGCATCTTGGTGCGCAAAAAATCCTGCGCCGCGGCGACGCTGCGATCCAGGTCTTCGGGCTGCATCGAGGTCAGGTCAAAAAACATCACGATCAGACGGTGATTGCGCAGTTCTTCGGGCTTCGCCACCACGACGGCCTTGCTACCGGGGCCGCTTGCCCCCAGGGCCAATCCGCTCACCGTCGCCTCGTTCAGCGGCGTGGCCTGGTCAACGCTCTCGAAGTCGAAGGTATCAATGCGCTGCTGCTTGCCGTTTTCGGAGATACTGAAGTCGCTCTGTTTCAGCCCGCGGACCACCTCGCCGGTCTTGGCATCGCGCGCCACTACATTGGTCAGCACGAGTTCGCCGTTCATCTTCAGGACGAAGCCACTCTGCGGGGTCGAGGAGACTTGCGCTTGGGACGCCTGGCTGGCTGACGATTGATCGGAGGACTGCGCAAACGCGGGCTGTGTGCCGGGAAGAGCGAGCGCCAGTGCTCCCAGTCCTGCTCCGATCTTCTGTGACCAACTCGTCATTCGTTTCCTCTCAGCGAAAGCAACTCGCAGCTAAAACCTGAATCTTGCCAGGAACAGAAAATTCCTCATCTGGCCCGCCGACGTTACTTCGCCAAACCGCGGCGCGTCTTCTACGGTGCCCACGCCGGCGTACTGCACCGTGTTGAACACATTGTTGATTGTGGCGCGGATTTCCATGCTGCGCGTGTCACCCATCTGCACCGTCTTTGAAAGCGTCATATTATTGCTGACCGTTCCCGGTCCGGCAATCGAGTTGCGGGCCGCATCGCCGAATGCATTGCAGTATCCAGGGGTGGCGGTTGGCAACGCGAACGCCGCGGGGTTGAACCACTCGTTCAGCGACCCGCCGCCGGCGGTTACTGAGACTCCGGTGAGATTGGGACGCAGCGCGCCGGCAGTGCCGCAGGCAATGCTCGACACGGCGGCCGCATAGCTCGGCGAGAGCCACTGCCCAGTGGGCTCGCCGGAGGCAAATGTAAAACTTCCCGAAACCGAAAATCCCTCAAGGATGTGCGATGCCGTTCCGGCGGTGAACCAGAACTTGTCTTTGCCAAAGGGCAATTCGTAGAGATACGTTCCGCTCACCTGGTGGCGGATGTCGAAACTCGAATTCCCTTCCTCGCCATCCAGATCCTGCCAGTTCTGCGCCACCACCTGGCCCACGCCATTGACCGCGCCGGCGTCGTCGATGGAATGCGAGTACTGATAATTTGCGCCCAGCGAGATGCCCTTGGAGAGCCGCTTGTTCAAGCGCAGCGTGCCCGCGCTGAGTTTGGAAAATGCCTCGGCCTGGTCGTAGGTGAAAACGAGATTGGTGGGATTGGTGCCGGGGTTTTGGGGCGTGGCACGCGGCGAGCTGCGCATATCCAGATGGTTGCCTTTCGATCCGTTGTACCCGACATTCATCACCACGCCCCAGGGCAGAGTCTTCTGCACGTCGATGTTCCAGGCCTGCACGTAAGGCAATGGATAGTGCGGCTCGATGGAGTAGTTGCCGGTGGAGTCGGGTGCGGGAAATCCATCCGCAAGCGTGAAGCAACTGGCCGGGGTGGTGCGGGCGCAAGCCGAAGTAGCAGTATTTCCGACGGACTCCTCATTCGTCTGCTCGTTTGCGAATGGAGGCTGGAGCGCCATGGCGCTGGCGAAGCCGCCATACTGGCCAACGGTGAAATTCAATCCGAACCCGGCGCGCAGCACCGTCTGTTTTGGCAGCCGCAGCGCCACGCCGATGCGCGGCGCAAAAGCCTTGTGGAACGGAAATACCAGCGAAGCCGGCAGTGCACCGCTGAAAGGACCGGCAGCGCCCGCAACCACTTCCGACTCCGAGGTGAACGCTGCATCGGGGTCAGTGTCGACGAAGGCAAGGTGCCCGTATTTCTCAGTGTACGGAGCAAAAAACTCGTAGCGCAGTCCGTAGTTCAACGTGAGGTAGGGCGTCGCGCGCCAGTCGTCGGTTGCGTAGGCATCCATCACGATGTCGCGCAGGTAAGCTTTGGTCAGGAGCGAATCGATCGTGCTCTGCTGCGGCAGCCCGAGCAGGAAATCAGCCAGCGATGAACCGGTGCCGGGATCTCCGCCGGCATCCTCGGTGAACAGGCCGCTGAAGGTAAAACTACCGGTGGCATTCGAGCCAGTGAGGAAGTTGCGGTGTACGCGGCGATAGTCCCCGCCGAAGCGCAGGTTATGCTTGCCGTGGATCCAGCTCAGCGTTTCTGAAAGCGATATGGTCTGCGACTGAGAGAAGCTCGGCTGCTGCTCGCTCAGCCCGGTGAAGTTGCTCAGCGATATCCTGGGCAGTCCATAATTCAGCGGATTCGAATTCAGCGCAGCGCCGTTCGGCCCGAGTATGCCGTCCTGTGTTGCTATGTCCACGCCGTTGGTAAAGTAGTTGGTCGCCTGGCTGCTGGCGCGATTCCAATTGCTGTTGAAGATATTCGTCATCCGGTGGTATCCCACCGTGTATCCGGCCTGAACGGAGTTGGATTCGGAGGACCCCTTGCCGCCGAGTTGCGGAAAGATGTTCACGCTGTCCGAGGCAGATTCGGTCCAGTTGTAGTTCACGTTGATGCTCTGGCGCAGTCCCTGGTTTGTATTCCTGCGGCCGCCGCCGCCGCCGCCTCCGCCCCGACCGCCGCCAGGCTGTGTTGCGTTCGCGCCAAAGCTGCGGTTATAGCGCGCGCCTGCCTGCGTCGAATTGGTCTGCGCCGTTGTGAGCAGCTGATAGTTGTAATCGCTTGTAGCGCTAGGGACGAGGTTCGGCTCGGGATAATACGCGAGGAGTGCCTTGGCCTGCGACGTTATAAGCGATGAGGGAATCTCGTTGACCACGCCGTTGGAAGTGAACTGCATGCCGGTCGCGGGATTGTAGATGGGCGGCAAGCCGGCGGCGGAAAAATCGCCCGCGCGTTCTGCATCCGTGGGAAGGTTAGCGTAGTCATCCTGCAGGCTGGAACTGCGCGAGCCGGAGAGCGTAAGAAAGATCGAATCCTTGCCGCTGGGCTTGGTGAGATGCGGAATGTACGGCGCGCTCATGAAGGTGATGCCGAACCGGTTGCTTCCGGAGGGCGGCTGCTCCTGTTGCGGGCCCTGCAATGAGAATGGCTCCGCATTCAGCGCGGAGTTGGTGCCCGTCCAGAAGATGGCGCTGTGCGGTTGGCCGGGGTTGAAGCCGCGGAAGTTGCCCCGGCCACCCCCGCCGAATCCGCCACCACCGAATCCGCCGCCACCGCCAAAGCCCCCACCGCCAGGGCCGCCAAACAATCCGCCGCCGCCCGGGAACTGACCGTTTTGGCGCGCCTGCTCGAAGGCATCCCGCATCTGATCGGTGATCTGGCCGGCGCCTGCATTTACCTGTCCCGACTGTCCCGTGATAGCCACCGATTCCCCGCTGAAGTCGGAGTTGGCAGCAATCGAGGGCAGCGCTGCTCCTGCACCACTGCCCGCGCTGGGCGTTCCCGCCTGCGTGTCGGTATCCGCTGCAAGCGCGTTCACCAGGCTCAGACTCTGTGCACCCGTTCCTGCAAGCTGCCGCATGGCCTGCGTCCCCGAGTTATCCTGCCCGGCCTCGGTGCCGGTTCCCTGCCTGGCCTGCTGTTGCTGCTGTTCCAGCGCCCGCGAAGCCAGCAACAGATCGAAGTTCACGGCCTGGTCGTGGCTCGACGATGCGTTCAAGACCGCCTCCTGCGAGCCGGGAGCAAAGGCCGCAAACTGAGTGCGAATCACGTAGCGCCCGTTCTGCGGAATTGTCAGCGACCACTGCCCCTGAATATTGGTTGTGGTCGAATAGCGCTTGCCGGTAAGCGTGTTTTGCGCGGTCACGGTTACGCCGGGGAGCGGAATCTTGCCGCTCGCGGCAACGCCATGCAGCGTGCCGCCCGTGGCCGGTGGCGCTGAAGTCTGCGCTGGAGCGGTTGGAGCCGAAGCGGCTGGGGCAGTTGTCGCCTGGCTCTGGCCGTCAGGCGGGGACGGCGCCGCTGTCTGCGCCCATGTGGCAAGGCCGCCAGCCACAACCATCCCCAACGCTATAGTCCACGTGGCCGCTCGCCGCATCTACGCTCCCTGGCATTTCCAGCTCGTACTCAGACAGACGCTTGGAGCCCAAGGAAGGTTTACGGCTGCGGACGCCGGGTGAGCGCATGAACCTGTTTTTGGGCCGGGAGTCGATGTCGCAGCGCACCTCTGGGGCGCGAGGCCGAATAGGTATCGCGTTCCCAGGGCAGCGCTGCGCTCGCCCTGGGCTATTCTCACGCGGTCCCTCCGGGACCTGAGGCCACACGGAGGCGGGTCGTAAACTTAGTTATGGATGTGCGCGAATCCGAACCCACGCCATTCTCTGTGGAAGAGATAACGGAGACTGCACCAGAGGGATTGCTGGCGCCGGCTCGAGAGCTTCTGCTTGAATACGGCCGGTTTGTGATTGCGCAGTCCGGCGCGGCGCGTTTCTGCTTCGGCACCCTGGAGCAGGAAGCCGCCCGGCTGCCGCACAGCTATCTTGAACAAGACGGGGGCTGTCTGATCGCTCTTGTTCGCGGCGAGCCTGCCGGGTTTGTCGCGTGGCGCACTGTTCCTGAATCAGTTGCACCGGACGCATGGGAACTGAAGCGCCTGTGGGTGCGTCCTGTGGCGCGCGGAATGGCGTTGGGCCGCGCACTCACCCAGGCGGTGATCGACCACGCAATCGCCGCAGGGCGCAAGGCCATTTATCTTGACACCGCGCCCGCCTCCATGGGAGCCGCGCATCGGCTCTATCTTGAGATGGGCTTCGAACCGTGCGCACCCTACAATGACAATCCGGTGGAAGGGCTTGCCTGGCTGAGGAAGTTGTTATAACCCGCCGGGCTTCAAAGAGAACCTAAGTCATCAACACACACACAACACGCGCCGCGCGCTGCTGCGCAAACGAATGCGCATGAAACCCCATCCCGCCAGGACTTGATCGTGGGTGACTAACCCATCTTTGCTATTGCATTCGGCCTCGATGCATGTTAACTATTATGCCAATACTCTTTTGGTTGCTGCCCAGCAAGTAAACACCGGGCCGGCAGCGGACAGGAATCAACCCCGCCATGAAAATCGGCACCACGATTCGCGCACACCGGCTGCAGAAAGGCCTGTCTCAGGGAGACATTGAAAAGAAAACCGGCCTGCTGCGCTGCTATCTTTCGCGCGTAGAGAACGGCCACACTGTGCCCTCGCTGGACACGCTATCAAAGATTGCCCTGGCTCTCGACCTGCCCATCGCCCAGTTCTTTGCCGACGAAACTTTCGGCCACCAGTTCAACTCGCATAAGCTGACGGATGAGGAACTTCGCTTCCTGACGCAGATCCGGCGTTACTCGTCCAATTTGAATGAGAGCGACCGCAAGCTGCTGCTGGCCATGGTGAAGAAATTCGCTGCTACGGCGGTGCGGTAGAGGTTGCCCTGGTCGAAACCAAGACTGACCGCACATCGGAGACAGAAGCGCGGTGGCTTTTCTATCTACCCAGCCCAGCTGGGGGCGGGACGTTGGCGACATAGAAGCCAAAAAGAACGAGCAATGCAACAGTCATGCCAACAGCCACTCGCAAACGCAGGTTGAAGACACTGCGCGGAGAGCCTAACCTTGGGACCATGGGCGCGGCAAACACCAACCCGCAGGCAAATCCACCCAGATGGGCCATGTTGTCGATGTTCAAACCGGAGTGGAGGAACATGTTGCCGCCGCTGATCGATAGGCCAAGCACGAGGTTCAGCGCAGCAAAATAAATTACCGACCTGCGAAGCTTTTTTAATTCAATTGGAGGCACCGGCAGGCGATTCGACTTCAAGAGCACAATCAACGCTCCGGCGATTCCGAAGACGGCTCCTGAAGCACCAGCTCCGGCCGGAAAATACACCCCTCCCGCCGCATCGCGGATCGGCCAAAGCCAATTGATGTCAACAGACAGCAGATTCCCTGCCGCCCCAGTAAGGATGTAAACCGCCAGCACGCCCACAGATCCCATCAGCGGTTCAGCCAGCAGCCCGAGATTCCACAAGCACCACATGTTTGTGGCAAGGTGCAGAATCCCGACGTGCACAAACATGGCGGTGACAATCCGCCACCACTCGCCATTGATGAGCACCGAGCCGGCATTGTTGGCGCCCCAGTTCATCAGCTGCTCGGGAGTGGGAGCCCAGATGCTCAGGCCGCGCGATAGCATCGCTAGAAACACCGCGCAGTTGATGCCCACCAACAGATAGGTTGCCGGCGCGCTGGCCCAGCCTGACCGCGGCTTACGGACTTCTCGCGGAAGCGGCATGCCCGCGCCTGGGGGCAGTATCTCCGGCTGCGGCGTTGGCGACAAACTTCCCATCCTCTAACTTTAATGCATTTCCTTAAAGCCCGTAGCGCCGCGCCCACTCTCTCCCGGAGGGAGAGTCCGAAAATAGCCCAGGATGAAGTCCGCATCGGCGGACGAAATCCTGGGATTGCCGGACGGTGAAGACGCGCGCCCTGTAGGGGCGCGGCGATTGCCACTGAAGCCGACTCGGGTTCAGAGGCTTGCGCGCTTCCCATGCCAAATTGCGACCACTCCCCATATTCCGAACAACGCTCACTTCGTCTGAAACCCCGGATGTAATCTTGAGTTTGTACACGCGCCTTAGACCTCTTGCAACGCGCGCCGTCCTTCATTCATTGATAGGAGCACAATTTTGAGCCAGCTTCAATCTTCCGCAAAGCCCATCCGTAGAGCACTGTTGAGCGTTACCGACAAGACCGGCCTGGTCGAGTTTGCACAGGTGTTGGCGAGTTTCGGCGTTGAGCTTGTCTCGACCGGGGGTACAGCGCGCGCGCTACGGGAGGCAGGGCTGGCGGTGAAAGACATCAGCGACCTTACCGGCTTCCCGGAGATGCTCGACGGCCGCGTCAAGACCCTTCATCCGCGGGTGCATGGCGGGCTGCTTTATATTCGCGGCAACGCCGAGCACGAAGCGGCTGTCGCCGCTCACGGTATTCAGCCTATCGATATGGTGGTGGTGAACCTCTACGCGTTCGAGAAGACTGCTGCGCAGGCCGGGGTTCCTTTTGGGCATTTGATTGAAAATATCGACATTGGCGGTCCGTCGATGGTGCGCTCGGCCGCCAAGAACTTTGAAGATGTGGTGATTGTGACGCGCGTGGCCGATTATCCGGCTCTGATCGAGGAGCTCAACGCCAACCATGGCGCGCTCACCCGCCCGACGCGCTGGCGGCTGGCCAAACAGGCCTTTGCCACAACGGCGGCCTATGACACGGCCATTGCGAACACGCTTGACCGGATTGCGGAAGCGCCTCCGCCGGAAAGCCCTGCGGCAATCGACGCGCCCACGCTGCCCACCACCCTGCGAATCAATTTTCCGCTGGCACAGTCGCTCCGCTACGGCGAGAATCCGCACCAGCGCGCTGCTCTCTACGCCGACGGCTCCGGGCTCGGCATCGCCGGAGCGACGCAGCTCCAAGGCAAGGAGCTCAGCTTCAACAACCTCGTCGATCTGGACGCGTGCTGGGAGCTGGCGCAAGAGTTTGACGAGCCTGCGGTCATCATCGTCAAGCATACCAACCCCTGCGGCGCGGCCACCGGCGCAACGGTGCTTGAGGCTTATCAGAAGGCTCTCGCCGCCGATCCCGTCTCGGCTTTCGGAGGCGTCATCGGCATCAACCGCCCGGTCGACGGGGATGCAGCCGCGGAGATCGCCAAGCTGTTCGTTGAAGCCATTGCCGCCCCTTCGTTCACTGCCGAAGCGCTTGAACGGTTTGCTGCGAAGAGGAATTTGCGGCTGGTTGAAGTCCGAACTGCTCCGCCGCGGCCGGTGGCGAAGCATGTCTCCGGCGGGTTGCTCGTGCAGGATGCCGACACAGGACGTATCGCCGCGGATGACCTCGACTCCGCGCTGAAGATCGTCACCTGGCGTCCGCCGACCGCGGAGGAACTGCGCAGCCTGCTCTTCGCCTGGCGCGTTTGCAAGCACGTCAAGTCCAACTCGATCGTCTATGCACGCGACGGCCAGACACTCGGCGTGGGCGCAGGCCAGATGAGCCGCGTTGACGCTGCCCGTTTCGGAGCCATGAAAGCCGTGCTGCCGCTGAAGGGCTGCGTCGCCGCTTCAGACGCGTTTTTCCCCTTCCCTGACGGGCTGGAAACCGTGGCCGAGGCGGGCGCTACGGCCGTCATTCAACCCGGAGGGTCGGTTAAGGATGAAGATGTGATTGCGGCGGCGGACCGGCTTGGCGTGGCCATGGTTTTCACGGGGATTCGGCATTTCAGGCACTGATTGAGAAACCGCAAGCGTCAGGAACCTTTGTCTATGACCTACGACAAACGCGCAGTGAAGATTCTCTTCGACACCTATTGGGGCACTGGAGGTTGGAAGTCTGCAGCCAAACCTGGATGGACTCCAGAAACGCCGCCCGACGACCTTGCCTTCGCGACGGAGTCGGGTCTGATGTTTCCTCCGCGCCGGGTATCGCATGAAGAAGCTCTCCGGCGCCTTGCAGCCCTGCGAGCCGAAATCCTTCCCAGGAAAGCCGGTACAGCTTTCGTCTCAGGTCTTTCGACAAATCAACCTGCGCTCAAATCGGCCCTGGGCAGCCTCGCAGTGGCACTGCACATGCCTGCGCACCCTTTCAGCGCCCAGCGAAATGGGTTTTCCTGCGACATCTGTGGCGCTTACGAATCCGACGGCGAGCAGGACCTGAATCAGCTTAACTTTGAACGACACAAATGGGGCGGTGTGCGCCACACAGATCCCTTTTACATTGCGTTCGATCTCGAACGCTTCGTCGCAGAACCAGCTCCGCCCGCATCGAAGACGGACGAACAGATTTTGGCCTCGATCCTGGAAACAGTCGAAGCCATGCCGCCCGGGGCCAGGCTGGCAGATCTCGTCAAGGCGATTGCTCCGATTGTGCCGGGAAACAACGCACAGCGCAGAACAGCGATCGAGATCTTGGGCTATGCAGGAGTCCTTCGGATTCCTGAATATCCAGGGTTCTTTCGGTCATTTACTCCGCAAATTAACCGCGAAGACACGCCTTGGTCCAAAGACGACTGGGCCTACCCGGTCCGGTGGTGGCGAGGAGGCAATGGGATCGACAAGGAGGCGGTCACATTCTGGTTTGGGACCATGGCGCTGTAATTGAACCATCGCGGTTCGCATCCCCATTTGGACCCGCCTGCGCGTCCAAATCTCCGCTGTTCCCGCCCGATAAACACGAAAATCCGGCACTCCATCATCCTTTTGCGACAAATGACCTGTAAAATCGTCTCTACAGTAGGCAGAGTTTCTCAAACCGGCTGCCTGCATTGCCTGTTGGGTCTTTCCGGACGGTTCCTTTCCCGTCCGGCAGGCGCAAGAGGCTTGGAATCCCCAGGATGATGAAAATAAAACTCGCATTCTTGCCTTCTTGGTTGCCTTTTGCCGCCGCGTCGTTGATTCTTTTGCCGGTGGCGCCCGCTTTTGCCCAGACCGAACCTGCCAAGGCCCCCGCTCCAGCGACGCCAGCGTCGGCGTCCAAAGCTCCCGATGCGGCACCCACTGCTCAAGAACCCGATCGCGCCGTGGCCTACTATCACCTTGCACTGGCCAATGTCTATGAAGGTGAAGCCCTTGAGAATGGCAATACCGATGCCGCGCGGCTGGCCATCGACGAGTACAAGTACGCGCTCAACGCCGACCCCAACTCCCCGCAGTTGAACGACGGACTGGCCGACCTCTATTTCCACATTCCCGGCCACATGCACGAGGCCGAAGTTACGGCGCGCGGTTTGCTCAAGACTGCTCCCAACGACGTTGATGCGCACAAGCTGTTGGGGCGCATTTACCTGCGTCAACTCAGCGACGCCGCCAATGCCGTCTCCTCGACTTCGCCATCGGGCAACGTTCTTGACCAGGCCATCGCTGAGTTTGAGAAGATCGTCGCGCTGCAACCCAAGGACGTTGAGGATCGCATGGTCCTGGGGCAGCTTTACACCGTCAAACACGATCCCAAGAAAGCTGAAGAGCAGTTCAAGACCGCACAGGACATCGATCCCGACTCGGAAGAAGTGGTGCTCAACCTGGCGCGCCTCTACGCCGAGAGCGGTGACATTGCTCACGCCGCCAAGGTGATTGAGGCGGTGCCGGTGAACGACCGCAGTCCCAAGATGGAGGCTGCGCTGGGCGCGGCTTACGACCAGTTGAAGCAGCCCAAGGATGCCATTGCCGCCTACCAGCGCGCTGCCGACATGGACCCTGGGGACGCGCATACGCTGGACGCGCTGGGCCAGGCCCTGCTTGCCGACAACCAGCTCGATGAAGCGCTGAAGCAATTCAAGCTGCTGGCCGAAGCCGATCCGGAAAATCCGGATGCCCTGGTCCATATCGGCGAAATCCAGCGGCGTCAAGGCAAATACGAGGATGCGCTGGCCACCATCCGCAAGGCCCGCAAGCTGGACCCAACCTCGCTTCAGGCCGGTTTCAACGAAGCGCTGCTCGAAGATATCCTGGGCCGCTTCGACGAGTCCGTCAAGGCCTATGGCGAGATGGTTGAAGCAACCTCGCACGCCAACGGCGCATACACCGGTGAGGAGAAGACCAACCGCAGCTTTTTCCTGGAGCGCCTGGCGGCGGTCTATCGCGAAGAGAACAAGACCGACCTGGCCATCGCCACTTACCAGAAGATTGTGGATATGGGCGGCGAAGCTGCCCAGGGCGCAATCGAATCGCAGATCGAAGCCTACGGCGAAGCCAAGATGTTCGACCGCGCGACAGAAGCCGCGAAGAAGGCCTCCGATGCCAAACCGAAAGACCTCGATCTGAAGCTCCTGCTGGCTGGCTCGCTGCTGGAGCAGGGCAAGAGCGACGATGCCCTCAACATGACCAAAGGGCTCCTCGATGAGACAGGACTCGTTCTCAGCAAGGGACCGCTCGACAAGTCAGAGAAAGATCGCATTGTCTGGCTGAAGCTGGGCCAGTTTTACACGGAAACGCACCGCTGGAAGGATGCGGAAGACGCACTTGCCAAAGCCACGCCGCTCTCCACCAAGCCGGACGACAAAGCCTACCTGCTCTTCCTGAAGGGCGCGCTGGCGGAACGGCAAAAGCACCTGGAGCCCGCCGAGCAGTTCTTTAACCAGGCGCTGGAACTCGACCCCAACAGCGCCATGACCTTGAACTACCTGGGCTACATGCTGGCCGACAAAGGCATTCGCTTGCCCGAAGCGCTCAAGTTCATTCGCAAGGCCGTTGACCTGGACCCCATGAACGGCGCTTATCTCGATTCGCTGGGCTGGGCGTACTTCAAGCTCGGGCAATACGAAGAGGCCGAGGAGAATCTGCGCCAGGCGGTGCAGCGCGACCAGACCGACCCCGCCGTGCACGATCATCTGGGCGAGCTTTACGAGAAGACCGGGCGCATCCGCCTGGCAGCGGCGCAGTGGGAGATTTCGCTCGCAGAGTACGCCAAGTCTGCCGCAGCCGACGTCGAACCGGGCGATGTGGCCAAGGTGCAGCACAAGCTGGAGAGCGCCCGCGTAAGGCTAGCCAAGCAGGACAGCGCCACCGGCCAGCCCAAGCCGGAGTAAGGCTGAAGTTTCCTCTATCTGAAAAATGGCGCGGCTTCGGCTGCGCCATTTCTTTTCAATGAGTGCGTTGGCCTGTTGGCAACAGCGGAGCCAAGGGTCACTTGTCCGTAATGCCGACAATCCGCCTGGAAATGACCAGGATCGGCCTAATTCATATTTGCCATCGATCTAGAGGCATACTCTGCAGTGTCAAACGGCATCGTCGTTCCTCTGAGTGGGCCACCAACTGCACCGTCAATCCTCTAATCAATTGAGGCAAAATTGCCGAGGCGTATCAAAGGAGACAGCTTTCTCTAAAAGCAGATGTAACGATTGATCGCGCATCTGCGCAGATGCAGCGAGCTTTCTTTGTTGAAGCGGTTAATGCTGAAAGGACGAGCATGCGGCTCCCGCTCCTGATTCTCCATATTTTGGCTGGCACCGTCGGCTTGCTGTCCGGCACATTCGCTATTGCCGTACGCAAAGGCAGCCGTATACATCGCGCCTCTGGAAACATCTTCACTGTAGCGATGCTTACGCTGGCCTCCAGCGCCCTCTGTCTCGCCATCATGAGGTCGCAGCACGGGAATGTCGTCGGAAGCATCCTAACCTTCTACATGATCACCACGGCCTGGCTCGCAGGCCGCCGTCGGGTGTTAGGCAAGCTTGACGTCGCGGCACTACTCGTTGGCATCGGTGGAGCCGCCGCCATCATTACCCTCGGTGTTTGGACCGTCCACCACCCCGACAAGAACGCTCCCGCTGCCATGTGCTTCTTCATGGCAGGCGTCCTCCTTTTTGCCGCCGCCGGAGACATCCGCATGCTCGCTCGCGGTGGCATCTCCGGCAGACCCCGAATCACTCGTCACCTATGGCGTATGTGCTTCGGGCTATTCATTGCAACAGGGTCTTTCTTCCTTGGCCAGCAACAGGTCTTTCCCGCTTTCCTGCGTGGCTCCGTCTTCCTCACGGTCCTCGCCGTGCTGCCATTTCCGCTGATGATCTATTGGCTCATTCGCGTCCGCTTCAAGAATGCTTACAAATTACAGTCGCCAGCCAGGCCAATAGCCGTGGTCCCCTGAACCCTGTCGGCAGTTGCAGCGTCGTTATCATCTTCACCACGCGGTCCGGGCTATAGGCGAATGTTGGAAGCTTCAGCAGCTGGACGAGCTGGAACACCAGTCGAAGTTGGAGCGGTAGGTGCGCTCCTCATGGGGCCGGAAGGCGCATTCATCACTGGAAGCGACTTCTTGATGGACGGGGGCTTGACAGCGGCATACTGGGTTGGAGATCTGGCTCCCAAGTAAACACGGCCTCAATTGGTGACATCAGGCCAATCCCTTCAGTTCGTCATTGGCGAGCGGCGTGATGATGATTCCGGGGCTGATCGTGCTGACGCGCGCGCCGCGCTTTCCCCAAGGAACTGCCTCGGCCATGGCGCGCCGAGAATTGCCGCGCTAGGGTGGAACGATAATACCGTTTCCAAACGCATCTTTTAACGGATCGACATGGCGATACTGTGTCAGTTTGGGTTCTCAGTACCTCCGTCAATTTGGTGAACTAGAGTGGTTAGCGGGTAGAATTCGTTCAAGCATTCGAACTCAATACGGACGGCACATGACGAAGGCGCCTTGCTCCGCGGTCAAGACACAATTTCTGCCGAAATCGCGTTTGAATGTCCCTCGATCTCTTTTGGTGCCGTTGCCGGGGTTGATATGTGTGCTGTTCGTATGCGTCCTTTCAACGCCTGCATACGGCGCCGAGTCTGGTACGTGGCAGGACGGCAGCATGTCCCTCAAGGACGGTTGGCGCATGCACCCAGGCGACGACCCTGCATATTCCAGATCGAACTACGACGACACAGCATGGTCGCCAGTTTCTCTCCCTCAAACGCATGGCATCGAAGCTGGTCGGCGGTGGTACAGAATTCGCGCAAAACTCCCGTCGTCACCCTCTGTACTGGCGATTTTCGTCAGCGGGGGAGCGGGAACCTATGAGGTATTCCTGAATGGCGAAAAGGTTCCCGGCGCCGATCTGCAAACTGCATGGCAGGTGACCGGTCCACGAGCAACGAGTTTTGGTCCTCTTCATGCCGGTGGCGATGTTGAGATCGCTCTTCGCACATTTGTGCCGTACAGCGACCTTTATAGGCGAGATCGCGGTATCTGGGCAGTTCGGGTTGGGACTGTGGCGTCGATTGCCACGGAGGTGCGATCTGAACTTGGTCCGCGGCTAGGAAGGGCGGAGCCATCGGTAGCCATCAACCTTCTGATCGCCATTGCAGGTCTCGCCGTTTTGACCCTCTTTGCAGCTCATCGAAGTCACCGCGAGTATCTTTGGTTGGGCCTTTATTTGTTGCTATCCAGCGTCGCTGACGGCGTTTGGACTCTTATCGACACCGGATTCATTCCGCTATGGGTAGATTGCCCAGCGAACAGCGCAGGTTACCTGGGCTTTGCGGCTCTGGTCGAGTTCACGTTCAGTTTTGTCAGACGCAGAGTGAGCTTGGGTTGGAGAGTCTACCAATTCCTGCTGGGTATCGGCGCACTCAGCACCTATCTGTTCTATCGCGGCGCGCAGTCTTTGAGCGCGTTCGATGCGGAGCTGGCTCTGCTCATTCTTCCAGCCGCAGTTCTGCTTCCCATCCTGCTGTTGGTGTGGTATCGGCGGGGAAATCATGAGGCTAGCTGGCTCATCTTTCCCATTCTGCTGTCTTGCATGACAATCGTGCTCTACGATTCTGGCTGGGCGACCTCCGTCCTTGGGTGGAAGCTCCCACGATATCTCACTGAAAGTCTGGAAATTGGTGTCGTTCCCTTGCAGGTATGGGACGTGGCGAACCTGCTTTTCATCCCCGCTATCGGCGTAGTCATCCTCCTGCGGTTTACGCGCGCAAGTCGCGAGCAGGCCAATGCCGCGGCAGAGTTCGGCGCCGCACGCGAGATCCAGCGAACCCTCGTGCCTGCCAGTTTGCCTGCCTTTCCGGGCTACCAGATTGATGCCGCATATATTCCTGCGGCAGAGGTGGGAGGCGATCTATACCAGGTGATTGCGAAAACTGACGGATCGTTCCTCGTCGTCGTGGGAGACGTAAGCGGCAAGGGGCTGAAGGCCGCAATGAGTGGCGCCGTCGCGATCGGCGCGCTGCGCACTTTGACGGCCGCAAATCTAAGTCCTGCTCTCTTGCTCGAAGGACTTAATCGTCAAATAACAGCAGGTGGCCATTCAGGCTTCATCACGTGTCTCTGTGTCGAAATACATCCAGACGGATGGTCTGTCTTCGCCAATGCCGGCCATCTCTCGCCTTACCGTAATGGCGAGGAACTTGATTGTGGTGCGTCTCTACCTCTCGGGCTTATCAAGGATGCGGATTACAGGGAAGCCAGAATTCGGCTTTTCCCCGGTGACAAACTGACGCTCCTTACTGATGGCGTGGTGGAAGCCCGGAATTCTCAAGGGGAGCTCTTCGGATTCGAGCGCACTCTTGCAATCTCCAGCCAATCCGCACAACATATTGCTCGGACGGCGCTGGAATTTGGCCAGGACGACGACATCACTGTGCTCACGGTCATGTTTGAGAGCTGAATCCTCTCGAGCCTGGAATTGACGACTTCGCGATCCACGAAATGCTGTCTAGACGACCGGGAACGTGGGTGCGTATGCCAAGTTCGGCTGTACTGATATTGCCCACGGCGAGCGCATAATCGCCATTGCACTCATTGAAGAATGTCGCCTGCGATAGGACCCGTCTGGGAGGTAGGCGCGGCCGAGCGCGTGCAGTGAGCACGGGAGGGCCTGCGGCTCGCATTCGAAATGCAGGCTTCCTCAAAGCTGCAAAAAACGCAGAACAGGCGGGGCGAAATGGGGCCGGAGGCAATCGATACGGCCCCGTCCGCTTTCAACTACTTTGTTCCCTCGGCGGCGCCCGCAATATACAAATCGACATTGCTCTGGTCCACCAGAGATGTGCCGGTATCCACGAACACGGGATACGGCGCGAAGGAGTCGGCGCTGTAGTCCTTGCCGAGCTGTTTGGGCGGATAGTGGAAAACTTCATCCAGCGCCTTCAGCCCCACGTAGCCCATGGTGAAGGGCTTCTGCGCGATGGTCGCGTCGATGGTTCCGGACTTGATGCCGTCGAGGGTGTCCTGGTCCACATCGAAGGCAACCAGCTCGCGCCCACCGCCGGCACGCTTGATTGCGTCGGCCACGGTTTTGCCCGACGAGGCCTCAAGGCACACAAAGGCATCGATCTTTTTGGGGCCGGTGAGCGCCAGGTCTTCCTGCGCCTTGTCGAAAGCATTGCGCGCATCGCCTTTGATGTCGAACACGTCGACAATCTTGATGTCGGGGCGAGCCGCAAACACATCCTTGAATCCCTTCAGCCGTTCATCGGTATTGGGCTGGCCGCCGAGCGTGAAGAAGACCACATTACCCTTGCCGCCGAGCTTCTGAATCACGCGCTTGCCGCCCAGCCGGCCGGCCTCAAGATTGTTGGTCCCAATGAAATAGAGCCGGCGGCTTCCCGCCGCGTCCGAGTCCATGGTGATGACCGGAATCCCGGCGTTCACTGCCGCATCAATCTCCGACTGCAGCACGGATGCATCCGCCACCGAAATCAGAATGCCGGACGGCTTGGCCGCAATCGCACTGTGCAACTCCGCCAACTCCGCTTTCGGATCGTAGGTATCCGGGCCCACCACTTTCACCGTCACCTTGTACTGCGCCGCCGCCTGTTTGAATCCGGCTGCCGCCGTCTGCCAGTAGGGCAGATTCACGTTGGTCGCAACCAGGTAGTAGACCTCTTTGTCTGAATGACGGGCGCCGCAGCCTACGGTGAATAGAACTCCGAGCGCCAACAGGCTCAATGCGATTCTCTCAAGAGCTTTCATGCGTACCTCCCTGGAATGCTTGCGGGTCGACGCCGGTTGGGCTCGGCCCTGACCCCGCTGGAAAATTTGGCTGGATGGTACTCCCGATGGATTGCGGTTGTCCACTCTTTGCGGCACGGGGATGTCTATAGCATTTCGGGAGAGCTCTTTGGGTGATTTGCGGTAAAAGTGAGCCCATTGCCGGGCGCTCCAAGCCCCGACTGCGGTATAACCAGACGTGAGCGGCAAAGTCTTGCAAGAAAATTTTCAGAACTGGGTTTTGAAAGGGCACGGCCGGGGCACCCTCTGGGTCGCCGTGCCGCTGACTGCCAAGTAAAACCGTGGGCTTTAGCCCCTGAGGGAACGACGCGAATTGCACCAAACCGGTTATGAAGCAGTCTCCAGAACAATCAATCATGACGGAACAAGCAACCATTTCGGCGATTAAGCTCCCCGAACGGATTGCCGTCGAAGGCAATCGAAACGGCGTCCTGCTTAGACGCGCGCATGCCGAGCCGCCCCATCCCTACCGCACTCCGTTTGGCCGCGACGCTGCCCGCATCCTTCATTCGCGCGCCTTTCGCCGCCTTGCGGGAAAGACGCAAGTCTTCACGCGCTTAGCCGCCGAGTCGCCTTCCGACCATTTCCGCAGCCGGCTGACTCACACCCTGGAGGTTACGCAGATTGCACGCACCCTGGCCGCTACGCTGGGCCTGAATGCTGAACTAGCCGAGTCGCTGGCCCTGGTGCACGACATCGGCCATCCACCGTTTGGCCACGCCGGCGAAAAGGCCCTGGACCGGGAGCTTCAGGCGCATGGCCTGCGCTTCGACCATAACCTGCACGCGCTGCGCATCGTTACCTGGTTCGAAGAACGCTACGCGGCTTTTCGGGGGCTCAATCTGACCCTAGGCGTGCGCGAAGGCATCGTCAAGCACTCCCGCGATTACTCCGCCGCGGAACACCCGGAGCTTGCCGAATATTTCCTCGACCAGTTTCCGCCGCTCGAAGCACAGCTCATCGATCTGGCAGATGAGATCGCTTACCTCACCGCCGATCTCGACGACGGACTCGACTCCGGCATTTTGAGGCTTGAGCAGGTACGCGATGGCGTTCCGCTCTTCCGCCGATTCCACGACTCCGTTTTGAAGATTTACCCCGACGCCCCACCCAAGCTCACCATCAATGAGGCATTGAAGCGCATTCTTAATTTGCTGGTGACTGACTTGATGAACGAGGTTCGGGCTCGCGTAGCGGCCTTAGGCGCTACAACACTTGAAGACATTCGCCGCGCCCCGGGCCGGCTTGCCGCATTAAGCCCGCAGGTGGAGGCCGACCGCGCCGAGGCCAAGCAGTTTCTCTACGACAACTTCTACAACTCGCCAATCATGGAAGAGGCTCACGAACACGCCACCGCTGTGGTCCAGGGACTTTTCGCTACGCTTATCGCCAATCCAGCTCAACTGCCTCCCGATCATCAAGCGCAGATCCCATCGCAAGGTTTGGCGCGCACCGTGGCCGACTACATTGCCGGCATGACCGACTCGTTTATTGAGCAGGCGTGGCTGCGCCGCGGCGGACGCGCTGGTTGAGGTGCAATGTAGCTGCGCCTCCGCGCTTAGTCCTCGTCAAGGGATATCGCAGGCGTGGTCGCCGATTGCGGATAGAGGCCCGCGAAGTCTCTCCATACCGTTTCCGCAAAATGCTCCGCATAGCCTCGATATGTCTGAAGACAGCGCGATCCGGCAAGCAACGTGACTGGCAAGGCTGACCATAGGAAGAACTCGAGCCTGCCGGGGAGAGGCTTCCAAGTGCCAACAAAGTAACCAACGGCACATCCGAATACTGCAAGGCAAACCGCAAGCCATCTGTCTCGAAGGCGCTCGGCATCCCTGGACCGCTTCACGAATAAGAATGTTGCGCTCAAGGCGAGCGATGCAACACCGGAAGCAACAAGCCCAAGCCAGACACCGGCCCCCAGGCACCTTATTTGCCAGTGAAACGATAGTGCCCAGCCGAGCAAGTACGCGAAACCGAGGAAAAAAGCGCAGCCCAGACCGCGCATCATCGCATAAAGCCCTTCAAACTGTTCTACGTAATTGGCCGCCTTGTTCCGAATCAGATATGCTCGCGCCTGCAAGAATGCCGCATTGCGATTCGAAAGTGCATTTGCACCGTCCCCAAGAATCTCAAGGCCGAATGCCGCCGAAACCTTCGCTCCAAGCCCCGTTCTGAACTCCTTGCTGAATCTCGTGCAGGATGCGTCAAGCAAAATGCTGGAAGGGGAACGCTGAACGCCATTGTCGTCGGCAACATCGGAGGCAACCACGACCGACGCCAGCGTCTGCAGGATATGGCCGGAAATATACCCGAGCGCCAGCAGCAGCAATGTTGTCGAGATTTCACTGGCGGGCAGTTTTCCTGTTCCCAGGGCAAATGGAAACCAAAAAATGCCCAACAATAGAGTTCCGGGCAGGAGATAACCGTAAATATCGTAGAAATTGAAGCGCTCAATCATGGTTCATGCCCTCTTGCTCTTCGGTGCCGCGCCGCCCCCCTGACTCTCAATGTCTCTAACGATGGCGCCGAGTGTAGCTTCCGCATCGACTGCGTTGTCTACCAGCACGGAAGCCACTCGCTGGTGTCCGCCGCCGCCATAGTGGCGAAATATTTGCCCCAACGGCACGCTCTTGAAGCGGCGCCATGGATTCCGCATCGCCGTGATCTTGGCTCCGTTCCCATGCGGCGAGACCCCAACCGAGTAACGCGCATCGGGATAGGCGAGGTAGGGGGCATATCGGCTCACCAGCGTCTTTTCCGCGGGCTTTGGCAACTGGAACACGACGATGCGATTGCCCTCAATCCGCGACAACGAGCTGAACAGTTTTTGCCCCTTTTGAATGGCCTTGCGAACGGTGGCGTACCGCTCGCGGACCATTCGGGACGCCGCAACCCCGGCGAGCGTCTTTACACGCAGGGACTCAACCAAGAATCGGCAGTACTCTGGCGAAGAGTCATGCAAAAGGCTTTGGTTGATTCTGAGCGCGGGGGCATCTCCCAGAACCGCCTCTTCCACTGAATCGTAGCGCGCCCCATCGATGCGACGCGCCCATTCGACCATTTCGCGGAATTTCGGCTCGCCAAGTTGTCTGTGGACTTTGCGCCACAAAAGCTCAGCGCACGAAGATGCCGTCGGATCGAAAAGCAGATCGGGCGAGTTCCGCATCTCAAAATCGGCTCGCAGCGCATCCGAAGCAAAAGTAGTCTGATGATGATCTGCCCAGAAGAAGGCCTTTGGATGATAAAGAAAGTCAACCACAACCGCCGGTTCAGACAGTTGGCTCTCCACCCAACTCGACTGCCTGTCATAGTTGACAGGAACGATATCGCGCGTCTCCAATCCCCGTTTCCTGCTGAGATATTCGCTCGCAAGAACCGCTGACACAACCCCATCGAAGCAGGGGAAATGAAGATAAATCGTGATCGATTGCGCCATGGCTCAGACCTTAAGCTACGATAGCATTTCATCTTGAAGCTTTGCGAGATCACTTCGGATCGAAGGAACCACGACCGCTCACCATCGGCCTCGCCCTTACTGCACCGTCCCCGCCGGTCTCAACCGCCTCAAATCCAGCGCGCACTCGACAGCATTCTGCGCCTGCAGACGCAGATTGTCCGAAGCTGCCCAGAGCCAGAGACGGGATGCGAGGTTTGGATTGCGGCCGTCTTTTTCGGGGCGCAGGCGGACGAGGACGTCGTTCTGGCCGGTGGCGGCAAGATTGGATGGCGAATCTGTATCCTCCAGAACCAGGTCAACGTGCTCGCCGCTCAGCGCTTCTTCGAGCGCGGAGATCTCTACCGGGCGCTCGAGTTCCACGGCTATTGAAAACGCGTGGCCGTGGAATACGGGCGCATGAATCACCTGCAGCGCGAGCGCAGGCCAGCGGCCATCGCCCAGCGCCTGGTAGTGGCGGCGAATGCGCGCCTCTTCCGCGCCCAGATTGATAGTGGCGCTCTCGCCCAGGCCGGATAAAAGATTGTAGGCCACCTGCGCGTCGTACACTGCGCGCGGCAAGCCCTGAAAGCTCAGCAGGCTCACGGTCTGCTGATGCAGCTCATCCATGGCGGCGCGGCCGAAAGCGCTGGCCGGTTCGAGCACCGTAGCCGCCGCAAACCTGACCGGCGCAGCCAGTTGCAGCCGCTCCAGCAGCAGCGCCAGCGCCAGCGCCGCGGGGTGCGCGGGAACGACTGCCGGCGTGAACAAGTCGGCCGCGGTTGACTCCAGACCCAGCCGCCCGAAACCAAGCCAAGGCGCGCGCACCAGAACCGCAGTCTCCTGGTCGAGCGCGCCGCTCAGGTCGAGCACCGTGGAGCCGGCCCGCAATGCCTCGCGCCAGTGTTTGCGCGTCAACGATTCTGGTCCAGCGAAAAATGTGAAATCGGCTCGCTCAAAAGAATCCGCGCCGATGGGCAGCACAACGGTAATTTCATCTCCCACCTGATCCAACTGCCCCTGCGCCTCGCCGTCATCGAGCAGCACAAAGTTTGCCCCGGCCAGGGGCGACTCCGACAGAGCTTCCTTCAGCTCACGCCCCAGCAGCGAAGAGGCTCCAGCAATCGCAATCTTGTACACGGGCTTCCTTTATTCAGTGGTCGAATTATAACGGTCTCAGCGGATCGGGCTCGGCATCCACTGCTTCCGGTGCGGCAATCCCGGCCGGGCGTCTTCGCCGCCGGCGCGTCCAGCCATAGGCCGCGCGCGCCCAGATGCCGGAGAACATGTAGATCAGTCCCATGACAAGAAACACAACGTTGGAGAACCGGTACATAACGTATCCGAAGATAACCAGCACCAGCAGCAGTTGAAATGGATGGCTGCGGGAGAAGTTGAGCTCCTTTGCCGACCAGAAGCGCCATGTGCTGACCATGAGGAACCCGCACAGGCCCACCAGCCCGAGCCAAATGATGGCGACCCACCATGCTCGAACGGGATAGCCGGAGCAGTAGTGAACGCTGGCCGCCACAATGCCAGCGGCAGCCGGAATGGGCATGCCGACAAAATACTTGCGCCCCGGCCGGCCTGGATTGCGCGGCTGCGCATCGTGCGCGATGTTGAAGCGCGCCAGCCGCGAAACTCCGCCAATGAGAAACAGGAAGCAGATGAACGCCCCAGCCTGACTCAGATGCTGGTGCAACTGCGCGTTCATTGTTTCGGAGAGAAAATGAAATCCCCAAACCAGCGCCAGCAGGCTGGGCGCCACGCCAAATGTGATGGCGTCGGCCAGCGAATCCAGCTCCTTGCCGAACTCGCTGGTGGTGTTCGTCATGCGGGCGATGCGGCCGTCGAGCGTGTCGAATGGAATGGCAATCAGGATGGCAAGGGCCGCCCAGTCGAGGTGCTTGGCGGCCTCACCGGCTATGAAGATCGCATTGATGGTCTCGGTGATGGAGAAGTAGCCGGCAGCAATGTTGCCCACGGTAAACAGCGAGGGCAGCAGAAACATGCCGCGCCGCAGCCGCGCCTTGGCGATGGCCCTGGACACAGCCGGATCGCGGCCATTCACAGGCCAGCTCCCGCTTGCGATTCGGACTGCATGGCCGCCAGCACGCTTGCTCCGCCCTTTACATTCTGGCCCACTTTTACCTTCAGCGTTGCCTCCGCCGGAATAATTACATCCACCCGCGAGCCGAACTTGATGAGGCCCACGCGCTGCCCGCGCTCGACCCGGTCGCCTTCTCGCGGATTGAAGACGATGCGCCGCGCCAGCAGGCCGGCAATCTGCTTGAACGTGACCTCGAAGCCCTCGCCCTTTACCGTAACCACATTTTGTTCATTGCGGTCCGCGGAGGCTGGGTTCATGGCATTCAGATACTGGCCCTTTTGATACTGCACGCGGCTCAACACACCGCCGATGGGCGAGCGGTTCACATGCACATTGAAAACGCTGAGGAAAATGCTGATGCGCTGGCGCGGGCCATCGGGAGTGGAGATGGCGACTGTCTCGGTCACCTTGCCGTCGCCGGGAGAGACAATCAGGCCAGGGGAAGCCGGAATGGTCCGCTGGGGGTCGCGGAAGAACCAAAGGAAGAACGCCGCCAGCAGCACCGGACCCACGCACCAAGTCCACTCGCGCGTAAACCAGACCAGCAACCCCGCAACCGCCAGCAAGCTGAAACCGTAGATGTAACCGTCACGAACCATCGTCCCCAACGATTATACGGGCTTTCTGCTCGTTCACCGACGGGCTCGTTCGCCGACAGATGACCGGTTGCTCGGAGCACGCACCCACCGCGGGAGGGCCGCATGCAGCTGCCAGTCCACCAAATCGCCTGGAATTCTCTGAATCTTCTCGGCTAGGCAACCGCCAACTGGCGGCGTTCCAGGGCAAAGATCAGGTCTTTGGCGTGCAGTTTCAGTTTCTTCAACCGCACTTCTTCGAGTTGTTCATCCTCGGAGAGATAGGGCTTTCCAAGCAATTCTTCCAGCCGCTGAGCGTAGCGATGATGTTCGTTGTGCAGGCGATCTATCTCTTCACTCAGCGTCGGATCCTGAATTTCTTCCATCAAGCACCTCCGTGGTTTAACTGAACACTTACATATACCGCTGCCCGTACGCAATCGGCAAGAGAGAAATTAGGCGAAAGTAACCTGGGCCTGTGGAATTCGGGAAAGAATTCGTGCAACGGTGACCGGAATCACATATCAGGCCAGGTTTAGCCTCATCAAAATCGCATCCTCTTCCGGATCGGCATAGTAGCGCGGCCTGCGGCCAATTTCCCGTAAGCCATTCTCCTGGTAGAAGTTGAGTGCCTTTCTGTTGGAAGCGCGCACCTCCAAGACAAGCGTATCGACCGGATCCATCCTCAGTATCTGAATCAAGGCTCCCAGGAGCAGTCCGCCTATGCCGTGCCGTTGCGCCTCTTCCGCTACCGCAACTGTTTCCAACTCGGTTTCGGGGGGGACAACATTGGCCATCAGGAAGCCGATGACCTGGCTTCGGTCTTGATGAGGAGCGGGAACGGAGAGCGGTTCCCTTTCTAGCGTCCTCGGTGATTCCGAAGCATATTCCGCCACCAACGCAATCCTGCGCGGCCGGAGCTCGGCATCCATCGCCGCAACGTAAGCCGAAGCCGGCCATTGCGGCGCCTCCGGCAGACCCTCCGCAATCTCCAGGACGCGCTCCAGGTCTGCTGCGCTCATGCGCCGCACCTGCACTTCCGCCGGAGAATTCATGCGCCCGGCACCGGTGCTGCTCTCACCGCGGCTGCTTCCCCAAAGATCTCCGCATCCGACCGCCGCAAATAGTGCCCATCCAGCAGCGCAAGGTCGACAAACGCTCCGGCAACCAGCCGAGCTTCTCCCATGCGCAACGCATCGGAAGCCATGGGCGCAGGGCTCTTTACCAGTTGCGCCGTCGGCCACGCGGCGCCCAGCAGAGCTGCAGCGGCTTCGTCGCAAACCGCAACCCGCGGTGGCGCGGGTTGAAGCGCCGCAAGCTCGGCGGATCCGGCAAGCAATTCCCTAGGAGTCTGGCCGGCACGCTCCAACCTTAGAAACACCTCACCGCGATGAGCGTCCAGAGCCGCTGACGGCACGCCGGCCTTGCGCGAAAGAACTTCCAGCCGCGAGACTGCGACCACGGGAATCCGTCCCGGCTCGGCCAGCCCCTTCCCGGCGCTCAACCCCACACGCACGCCGGTAAAACTGCCCGGCCCGTTGACCGCGACAATTCCGCCCAGATCGCTCAAGCCAACGCCCGCGCCCGCAAGCAGCTGACCCACCGCCGAAACCAGCGTGGACGAGTAGCCGCGGCCCTCCAACTCAATCTGCCCCAGAATCTCCAGGTCTCTCCCCGCCAGCCGTCCCAGCGCCACCGAGCCGGACGGGCCGCAGGTGTCGATGCCGAGCAGCAACATACCGAAATGCGGCGGCGCGGGCGAAGAAGTTTGGTTGCTCTCCATAACTTCTCAGCATTACACAGGCGAGTGCGCTGCTTCCAACAGAGCAAAGGCGATTTGCGTCCGATCTCAAGATTGCGTACACTTGGATGTACACATGGAGGCGACCGATGCCTGCAATCAAAGTTGGAGTGCGCGAGTTCCGCGAGCAGATTTCCCGTTTTCTCGAATCGGATACGCCGGTGGCGGTGACGCGTCGTGGCGAGACGCTGGGGGTCTACGTCCCGACGCCGCGAAGAAAAGTGAAACCGGCGGACGTTGGCGATCTCAGGGCTGCCGCGGATCGGTTAGCCGCTATGTTGGCCGACGTGGACGAGGAAGAGTTGGTAGCCGAGTTCAAGCAGCTTCGCCGCAAGACAGGAGCCGTTCGTTGAGATGATCGTCCTCGACGCCAACATTCTGATTCGCGCCGTCCTGGGACGCCGTGTTCGAGAGCTTCTCGAAAGATATGCTGGTTGCGGCATTCGCTTTCTTGCTCCCGATGCCGCCTTCGCCGACGCCGAAAAGTATCTGCCGTTCCTGCTGGAAAAGCGAGGCATGCCTCGCGATGGCGTGTCCGCTTCGCTCAAATATCTTCAACTTCTCATCGAACCGGTTGAACTGGAAACCTATAGTGGGTTCGAGGCGGAAGCCAGGGAGCGTTTGCGCGGTCGCGATGAGGAGGATTGGCCGGTGCTCGCCACGGCCTTGGCGATGGCCTCAGCGATTTGGACCGAAGACACAGACTTCTTTGGAACCGGGATCGCTGTTTGGACGAGCAATCGCATCGAGATCTTCTTAAAGACGCAATCGAAGACTGCCGCAGCGGATGTGTAGAAACTGTCAGCCGTTCGTTCGCATTCCTCAATCAGCATGACACAGGCGCGTCTCTGCATACAGGCCGCCCCGCTTCCAGACTGACCCCAAATCCTTTAATCTGTCTAAGAGCCATCCCCAAACAATCGGGCATCCCAAGCGAGTCGGCGAAAACGGAAAAGGACCAGCACTGGCAGCTGCCGCCACACTCTCGTTCCACGAAACATGGCGTCCGCGCGCCAATCCATGGGTCATCGCCATCACGGTCACCCTGGCCACCTTCATGGAGGCGCTGGACACCTCGATCGCCAACGTGGCGATGCCACATATTGGCGGCTCGCTCTCCGCCAGCCGCGATGAATCCACCTGGGTGCTGACCAGTTACCTGGTCGCCAATGCAGTCGTGCTGCCCATCAGTGGATGGATCGCCAACCGCATCGGCCGCAAGCGCTTTTACATGACCTGCGTGGCGCTGTTCACTACTGCTTCCCTGCTCTGCGGGCTGGCGCCCACGCTGGGCATTCTCGTCATCTGCCGTGTGCTGCAAGGGGCGGCCGGCGGCGGTCTGCAGCCCAGCGAGCAGTCCATCCTGGCCGACACATTTTCCCCGCAAAAACGCAGCATGGCATTCGCCGTTTATGGCATGGCAGTCGTGCTGGCTCCCGTGCTTGGACCCACGGTCGGCGGATGGATTGTGGACAACTACAGTTGGCGATGGATCTTCTTCATCAACATCCCCGTCGGAATTGTTTCACTCTATCTCACCAACCGCGTGGTTGAGGACCCGCCGTATCTGGCCGCAATCCGCAAGCGCCGCGAGGGCGTGGACCACTGGGGACTCGGCCTGCTCATTGTCACCATCGGCGCATTGCAGATCATGCTCGACAAGGGCCAGGAAGACGACTGGTTCAGCTCCCGCTTCATCGTCAGCTGCGCCGTCATCGCCGCCATCGGCCTGGTGGTATTCATCTACCGGCAGCTCCACGTCGAGCATCCCATCCTGGACTTGCGCCTGTTTGCACAGCGCAACGTAGGCACCACCATGTTCATCATGTTTACGGTCGGCGTCTCGCTTTATTCGTCCACGGTTCTGATTCCGCAGTTTCTTCAGGAGATCATGGGCTACTCTGCCCGCCAGGCGGGTATGGCTGTCTCTTCCGGCGGCATCGCGCTCATGTTTCTTTTTCCGGTGGCCGGCGCGCTTGCGCCCAAGTTCGATCCCCGCCGATTGGTAGCCATGGGCTTCACCATCACCACGTTCGGCCTCTATCGCATGGCGGGACTCAATCTCAATGTGCCGTTCGGCATGGCGGTGAGCTGGCGCGTGGTTATCGCGCTTGGCCTGCCCTTTCTGTTCATCCCCATCAACACCCTCTGCTACGCTGACGTTCCGCAGGAAAAATACAACGAAGTCAGCGGCATGTCCGCACTGATGCGCAACCTGGGCGGGTCGGTCGGGATCAGCTTTGTGACCACGCTTCTGGCGCGCCTGACGCAGAAACATCTGGCCATGCTCAACGCGCATACGGTGGCAGGCAACGGCCCGTTTGAGGCACTGAGCGCGGGCTTGGCAAATGCATGGATGCAGCGCGGCGGCGGCGCCCGCACCGACGCTGTGCAACGCGCCAGCGCGCAGATCTACGGAATGGCGCAGATTCAGGCACGGCTGCTGGCTTATGTCGATGTGATCTGGATCCTGGTCGCGCTCACCGCGATTCTGATTCCGCTGCCGTTCCTGATGCGCCGGCCGAAGAAGCTGGGTCCAGCGCCGCCGGCGCATTGAGGCGGCTGCTTTCTATACCGCCTTCAGCGCCTGCTCCAAGTCGGCAATCAGGTCGTCCTTGTCTTCGATGCCGACGGAGAGACGGACGAGGCCTTCGGTAATGCCAAGGCGCTGGCGCTCTTCTTCGCTCAGTGCGAAGTGGGTGGTGCTGGCGGAATGGGAGGCTAGCGACTCCACGCCGCCGAGCGATTCTGCGTTGAGGAACAGCTTGACCGCGCCCAGGAATCGACCTGCGGCTTCCTTCGTTCCCAGATCGAAACTCATCATCGAGCCAAATCCCTTTTGCTGCTTGACCGCGAGCGCGTGTTGCGCGTGGGTCGTGAGTCCCGGATACGCCAGCCGCGTCAGTTTCTTCTGCGTCGATAGAAACTCAGCCACAGCGCGGCCGTTTTCCTCGTGCGCCTTCATGCGCAAAGGCAGCGTCTTGATGCCGCGCAGCACCAGGAAGCACTCGAAGGGAGAAAGAATGCCGCCGGCCGCCTTCTGCACCAGCAGAAACCTCTCCTTGTGTTCCGGCTTGGATCCGATCAGTGCGCCGCCCAGGCCGTCGGAGTGGCCGTTGAGGAATTTGGTCGTCGAGTGCATGACGATATCCGCGCCCAAAGCGAGCGGGCTCTGCAACACCGGCGACATGAACGTGTTGTCCACGCTCACTTCGACGCCGTGTGTATGTGCGATGGCGCTTACGGCGGCAATGTCGGTAAGCGACATAATGGGGTTAGTCGGCGTCTCGATGTGAATCAGCTTCGTCGCCGGCTTGATGGCCGCTTCCACCGCTGCCAAATCGCCGGTGTCAACGTACTCGATCTCGATGCCGTAGTTGCGCACGATTTGGTTGAACAGCCGCTGCGTGCCGCCGTACACATTGCTCGAGCAGATCACATGGTCGCCTGCATGCAGCGTGGCCACCAGCGCGTAGATGGCCGCCATGCCGCTCGCAAAAGCGTGGCCACTGGCACCACCTTCGAGCGCAGCCAGCGCCTCTTCCAGCCGGTCGCGTGTGGGGTTGCCGGCGCGCGAGTAGTCGTACCCTCGGTCGGTACCGATGCCGGTGAGTTCAAACGTGGATGAAAGGTAAATGGGCACATTCACCGCGCCCGTCAAAGGGTCAGGATACTGGCCGGCATGCACGGCGAGAGTGGAATATTTGTATTCGGGCATGGTTGGGTTTTGGCTTCTGGCTCCTGGGTTCTAGCTTATCGCGGCCGGGGTGGAGGCTGCCGGCCCCTCCTCTTTGCTCTTCCTTTCCAATGAACTGTCATCCTGAGCGAAGCGTACTTCAGCGGAGCCGAAGGACCCGCTTTTGCCTTTCGTCCGTTTCCCACCACAGACCCTGTCATCCTGAGCGAAGCGTACTTCAGCGGAGTCGAAGGACCCGCTTTTCGTTCTTAGCTTTCTCTAAGGCCCGTCTTCGGATACCACCCATCGCTTAAATCTTCCCATGTCGGATTGTTTCTCTCAATCAGCGCAATTTTCTTTGCGCGAGTCCGCCCCTTGAGCTGCTTCTCCCTCGCGATTGCGTTGCTCGGATCCAGGAAACGCTCGAACCACACGAGACGATCGCAATTGTAAGTGGCCGCGAAGCCGTCTTCGTGAAGCTTCTCCTTGTGTTGGTAAACACGCATTCGGAGATCACCGGTCATTCCGATGTAGAGCGTGCGGCTGCGGCTCGCCACGATGTAGGCGAAATAGACGCGCTCGTCCATGCCAAATACCTTTGCCAAGTTCTCGAAGGCAACAGACAATGGCTGCTCTCCGCCGAAGAACAAAAGCAGGTCCTTCGACTCCGCTGAAGTACGCTTCGCTCAGGATGACAAGTTTGTTGTGAAATATAAAGTCCCTAAACTCCGCCCTCAAATATCTTCTTCGACAAGTAGCGCTCGGCGGAGTCGGGGATAATCACCGCTATTCGCTTGCCCGCGCCCAACTCCTTTGCCAGTTCGACTGCGGCGAAGACGGCCGCCCCGGAGCTTGATCCGCCTACCAGGCCTTCTTCGGCGGCCAGGCGCTTCACCATCGCAAACGCATCCTCATCAGTGACGGCGATGATGCGGTCGCAGACTTCGCGGTGGAATGTCTGTGGGACGAAGTGGACGCCGATGCCTTCGACACGATGCTTGCCGGGCGCGCCGCCTTGCAAGATCGACCCTTCGGTCTCGACGGCTACGTTGACGACCCCGGGGTTGTGTTCCTTGAGGAACCTCGCCACACCGGAGAAGGTTCCGCCTGTGCCAACGCCGGCAACGAATCCATCCACTCGGCTTTCCATCTGTTCCCAGATCTCCACCGCGGTGGTGTCGTGGTGGAACTGCGGATTGGCCTGGTTCTGAAACTGCAGCGCAGTAAACGAGCCGGGAATCTCCGCTCCGGCGGCGCGCGCGCGCTTGATGGCTCCGGCCATGCCTTCATCCTCGGGCGTGCGGATGACCTCGGCGCCGAATCCGCGCATTAGGATGCACTTCTCCTCGGCAAATCCCTCGGGCACAAACAGCTTCACCGTATAGCCGCGATTGACGCCGATCAGCGCCAGGCCGACGCCGGTGTTGCCCGCGGTGGCTTCAATGATGGTGGAGCCGGGGTGCAGCAGGCCGCGCGCTTCCGCATCCAGAATCATGCCCAGCGCGGCGCGGTCCTTGATGCTGCCGCCAGGGTTGAGGAATTCGAGCTTGGCAAAGACGGATGCAGCCGGCTCGGGGGCCAGGCGCGCCAACTGAAGCATGGGCGTGTGGCCGACGAGTTTGGTGATGTCGGAAGCGATGCGGAGGGAGCTTGCGGTTTCAACGGCCATGACTGGATAAGTCTATACGATTGGGAGGGTGGCTTTGGGCTGGCTCGCAACCCAGCGCACGGGCAATCGCATGAACGATTCTTGTTGCCTGGATCGGTTCCTCTCGCCGTCTATGGCGGCTAAACGCAGCCTTTCCTCCCGGAGGGATGACCGGGAATAGCCCAGGGTCGAGCGCAGCGGAACCCTGGGACTGCGTCCAGACCAGGATATCGCGCCCCGGAGGGCCGCGACGAAGACGCTCCCAGACACTAAATCTGATTCATGCAATTACCCTGCGAACCGGCTACTTCTTGTCTGCGGCGGCTTCCTTCTTGGCTTGCCGAACAACCGGGAAATAGCCGGTCTTGGTGCGGACGGTCAGCTTGCCCTTGCCTTTCTCTTCAGCCGTTACCTCTATGCGACGGAAACCGGGCTCGGTGGTGGGCTTGGTGGAGCGATAGCCGAGGGTGTACTGGTTGCGAATGTCGCGGGCCACTTCGGCAGAAATCTGGTCAATCTGCTCAATGGATTTGGGAAAGAACGCGATGCCCCCGGTCTCGGTGGATAGCATTTCGAGAGCGCGGCGGGCATGGCGCACTTCCGCACGGCTCATCTCGTCGCCAAACAGCAGGCCAATGGAATAGATCACAGGCCCGGAGAGCCGCTGCACCCGGCGGATCGTATCCTCCAGGCCCACTGTCGAAGCATTGTCTTCACCGTCGGTGATCAGGATCAGCACCTGTTTGGGCCGCTTGGCGTCGGCTTCCAGTTTGTCCGCGGAGGCCACAACTGCGTCATAGAGCGCCGTTCCCCCGCGGGACTCGATGTGACTCAGCCCGTCCCGCAGCTTGTTCACATCCGAAGTAAACTCCTGGTCAATGAACGCTTCGTCGGAAAAGTTGACTACAAAGGCCTCGTCTTGCGGGTTCGACGCCTGAATCAAATCGAGGGCACTCTTGTTCACCGAGGGACGCTTGCGCGACATGGACCCGGAGTTGTCCACCACCAGCGCGATCGAGACCGGCAGGTCGGTGTGCTGAAAGCTGATGATGGATTGCTTCGCCCCGTCTTCGGAGATCTGGAAATTGTCTTTCGTCAGACCAGTAACCAGTTGATTGCCATCCAGCACCGTTGCGTTCAGCACCACCTCTTCCACGTCGGTGTGCAGAACGTAGCCCGATCCTTCCTTGCGGATGGGTCCGGTGGCGGGCGTCGCCGGCTCCGCGTCAGGAGAACGCACCGGGTCGCGGTCGACAGTCAAAGACGGAGCCTGAGCAGCCGGCTGCGTTTGCTGCGATTGCCCGGCCTGGGGCAACGGCGAATTATGCGCCGTGAGCGCGAGCGCCGACGCGGGCAAAACTACCGAGAAAACAGCGATTACCGCGTTATTGCAAAGGCGCATAGTAGCCGGTACGGGCATGAACGGTGAGCGGAGGCAGTCCCTGGGGAGGATTGATCCTCACCTTCACTTTACGCCATTTGCCGTCCCTGGTCAGGTCCTTGGGCCGGTAGCCAATCATATATTGGTTGCGCAGTTCAGTAGAAATCTTCTCGGCAATGTCGCCCATCTCAGAGATGTCGTCCACCTTGAACAGTCGTCCGCCTGTCTCTTCGCTCAGGTCGTTCAGCAGTTGCGGGCCGGTGCGCTCTTCCGGCGTGGCAGCATAGGGGTCGAAGATGCCGATGGAGTATATCTCGACGTCCGACTCGCGCACCTGCGCCCGCACCTCGCCTTCCGTGTAGCGGGAGCGGTTGTCGCCGCCGTCGGAGACCACCAGGATCGCCTTGCGCTCGTGGCGCGCATCTTTCATTTTGGCCACGCCGTAGTAGATCGCATCCAGCAGCGCCGTGCGATGGCCGCTGCGCACCGTGGCCAGCCGCGCCTGAATGTCTTCCACCGAGTTGGTGAAATCCTCAATCAGCTCGGGGCGATCGTTGAAGCCGATGACAAAGAACTCATCCTGCGGGTTGGCGGTCTTGATGAACTGCAGAATCGACTCGCGCGCTCGAACCAGTTTGGAGGTCATGGAACCGGAAAGGTCGAACACAATGCCGATTGAAACTGGTGCATCCTCGCTGGCGAAGCTGACAATCTTTTGCCCAATGGTGTTCTCGAAGACCTGAAAGTCCTCCTGCTCGAGGCCGGTCACCAGTCGGTTCATAGGATCAGTCACGGTGACCGGCACCAGGACCATGTCCACGTTGAGCCGGATGCGGGAGCCGGGATGGATCTTCAGCGCATCGGGCCCTGTCGCAGCCGGCGCTTCAGCTCCCTTGGGTTCCGCGGTGCTGGGGGTAGCCGTGGTGGGCGTAGGCACATGGACTGTGTTCAACGGGTCTTCCTGGGCCTGCGACCTGACCGCGCATAGCATGGCCGCCAACCCGAAAATGACCCGCAAGCACCGGAAAAGCCGCCGGCTCCCGCCGGCATCCTTACCGTTCGGCTGAAATGAAAGCCTCGTCATGCTGTACCCCAAGGAATGATGGCGAGTTTAGCACGCTCGGTGACATGCCGGCGGTGATGTTTTCGACCGATCAGCTTCGCCGTCCCGGCATCTGGAAGGCGCTCCCGCGACAACTGCCTCCGGCGCCACGCCGCAATCGACCCCTGCGATACAATCAACCCTGAGCACACACCGGTTTCCGCCTCTCAATTGTTGGACTCCGGTGCGCAACTTTCGCATTTAAACCATTTTCGTTTCCAGACAGGGAGCAAAACCCTCCGCATGGCCCGCATTTATCCTTTTCGCGCTTGGCGCTACAATCCTTCCGCAGTTCGCCTCGACGACGTCGTCACTCAGCCTTACGACAAAATCTCCCCAGCAATGCAACAGGCGTACTACCAGCGCAGCCCGTTCAACCTGGTGCGCATCATCCTGGGGCTGCCCGAACTCTTCGATGCGGAGCGCGGCGAAAGTGTCTACTCCCGCGCCGCCCGCGATTTCAGCGCCTGGCGCGAGCAAGGCGTGCTCATCCAGGAGAAGGACCCGTGCGTTTTCGCCTACTCCCAGCGCTTCAAGGTTCCGGGGACTGAAATCGTAAAGGAGCGGCGCGGATTCATCGCTATTGGCAAGCTTCAGGAGTACTCCGACCAGGTCGTCTTCCGGCATGAGCAGACGCTCTCCAAACCCAAGAGCGACCGGCTCAACCTGCTCAAGGCCACCCATGCCCATTTTGGGCAGATTTTCATGCTTTATTCCGATCCCGCCGGCAGCGTGGAAAAGATTCTCTACGACGAGACCGGCCCCGCCGAAGCCGAGGTGACCGACGAGTACGGCGTGCTGCATCGCCTCTGGCGCGTCAGCGATCCAGGGGCAATCAACCTGCTCACCACCGCCATGGACGACAAGAAGCTGATCATCGCCGACGGCCACCACCGCTACGAAACAGCTCTCAACTACGCAAAGCAACACACCCCCACCGAAACCGGGTCCACGGAACACAATCCGAATGAGCTGCCCCAGCCGCCCTACCCGGAAGCCGCCGTGATGATGACGTTTGTCAACATGGACTCCGACGGGCTGGTGATTTTGCCTACCCACCGCGTAGTGCATGGCCTGAAGGGGTTTGACCCTGTCGCCTTCCGAACCAAAGCCGAGGAATTCTTCGTGGTCGATGCGCTGCCGGCAGCGGATGCGTCCAGCTACATGGAGACATTGAAAGAACAGAAGGGCACAGCCTTCGTGGCCGTAACCACCGGTGGGGCTCTCCTGCTGCGCTCCAGGCCGGAGGCCGTTGCCGCAGCCTTGGCCGACTTGCCCGAGCGCCAGCGTCAGCTTGACCTGAGCCATTTGCATTCGATTATTCTCGACCGCCTGCTCGGCCTCGATGCTGAAAAGGTCCGCGAGCAGACCAACTTGCGCTATCTCCGCGATGCCGGCGAAGCCGTTGAGCAGGTGCGCCGCGGCGAAGCCGATGTCAGCTTCCTTACCAACCCCGTGACCATGGAGCAGCTCCGGGAAGTGGCCTTTGCCGGCGAGGTGATGCCGCAAAAGTCCACCGACTTCTTCCCCAAGCTGCTAAGCGGCTTAGCGATTTATGCGCTGGATTAAGACCGTCTTCGGGAAGCGCCCGCATCGCTGGGCGCTTGCGGTTGTTGCAGCGTCAGCCGCCTCGCTCTCCGGAATCTCGCAGGCGCGTTCTGCTCCGCCAGCCCCGCCAGGCCCCGCACCTCAACCTGCACTCGCTCCGCCCGCGCCCCGGTTTGTGGTTGTGCTCGACGCGTCCCATGGCGGCGACGACACAGGCGGCCGCCTCGGCGATGAGCAGGAAAAAGCCTTCACCCTGGCCCTAAGCGTCAGATTGCGTTCGCTGCTGGGCGCACGCGGCATCCAGGTCATCACAACACGCGAGTCCGACACCAACCTCGACCCCAACCGCCGCGCCGAGATTGCCAACCACGCCAACGCCCAGGCGTGCCTCAGCCTGCACGCCTCCGAAACCGGCTCCGGCATTCACCTTTTTGCTTCCTCGCTCGCGCCTGCGGCGTCCAACCGCTTTTCCGCCTGGAAGACCGCCCAGGCCGCCTGGGTCACGCGCAGCCTTGCGCTGGCGGGCGTGGTTAATTCGGTGCTTCTGCATGCTGACCTGCCCGTCAGCCTGGGCCGCACTACGCTGGCCACCATCGACAGCATGACTTGCCCTGCCATTGCGCTTGAAGTTTCACCGACCCGCGGCCCTGGCAATGCCATCACCGCCGACCTCGACGATCCCGGCTACCAGGCCCGCGTGGCCGAAGCGCTGGCCGCCGCGCTGCTGGAGTGGAAGACAGAGGTGCATCAGCCGTGATCGCGCGCCATCAATCCATTCTTTTCACCGTTCTGCTCGCTGCCTCTGTAGGCATGGGAGTGGCTCTATGGAACCAGCTCGAGCACGCTCACCAGCGCCTGCTCGCCGGCGAGGATTCGGCTTCCACCAAGGCTCCTGAGGTTGCTCCGGCTGAACAAGCAACCCTGCTGGTGGCCAACGACAACGATAATTCTCTGATCACTGAGACACAATCGCTTCCCCTGCCCCAGGACGCCGAATCGCGCGCGCGTGTGATTCTGGGCAAGCTGCTCGACCTCTATGCCGCCTCCGAATCCACCCATCCCGTCTCCGGCGGCGCCGGCTCCGTCGCTCAAGTCTTTTTGCTGCCGGCTTCAAGCCTCGCCGCTGAAACGCCCGTTCCGCCCTTCCCTGCAGGATCGCTGGGCTTGCCCTGCCGCCCACCGGGTCAACCGTATAAGCCGATGGACGAAAAGGTCCCATGTGCCAGCGAGCCCAAATCCAACGGCCACAAAGCCGACGCCAATGGCCCTCAACTAGCCGTCGTCAACCTGACCGGCAGCTTTGCCGCCAGCCATCCTTCCGGCATTGAAGTGGAAACGCTCACCGTGCAATCCATCTGCGCCACCCTCCATGCCAATTTGCCACGCGTCACGGAAGTTCGCTTCCTGGTCGATGGCCAACGCCGCGCAACGCTTGCCGGCCACGCCGATCTGACCCGCACGTACCTGACTACGGATGCGATTCCAGCCGCAGGCCCACATCCATGAGCAATCCGGACGTGGCTTCGCCAATCATCGGCGTCTTCGACTCTGGCTTCGGCGGGCTCACCGTCCTGCGCGCTCTCAAGGATCGGCTTCCGCAGGCCCAATTCGCCTTTCTCGGCGACACGGCGCGCCTGCCTTACGGCTCCAAGTCCCGGCGCACCATTTCCCGCTATGCGGCGGAGAGCGCTCGGTTTCTGGTCAACGATCAAGGCGCAGAGTTCCTCGTCATTGCCTGCAATACCGCGAGCGCCCTGGCACTCGACGCGATTCAGGACTCCGTATCGGTTCCCGTCCTGGGAGTGATCGAACCGGGCGCACAGGCTGCCAGCGCCGCTTCGCAAACCCGCGACGTGCTGGTTATCGCCACTGATGCGACCGTCCAGAGCCACGCTTACGCCGCCGCCTGCCGCGCCCAGGGACTGCGCGCGTTGGAGAAAGCCTGTCCGCTGCTTGTTCCGCTTGTCGAGGAAGGGTGGATTGATCGGGCCTCCGCAACCGGGGCGGTCACAGCTGAAGTGATCCGGATCTATTTGGCCGAGCTGACCGCCGAATCGACGGCTCAGGGATTCCATCCTGACGTTCTGGTGCTGGGCTGCACCCATTACCCGCTGCTTCGACCGTTCTTTGAAGTTGCCATTCCCGCAGGGGTGCGGATCATCGATTCCGCCCAGGCTGCTGCGGAAGCCGCGACGCGCAGCATTAACGACCGCCATGCTCCAAGTGCCGCCGGACCTTTAGTGCGGCCGACCGAGATCCGCTGCTTCGCCACCGACTCCGTGGAAAAATTCGAGCGCCTCGGCTCGCGCTTCCTCGGCCAGCCCGTCGGCAAGGTTCAACTGGTCGACCTGGGCGGCTGATCCGCTCACGGCGGCTGGTATCCTGTTAGCTGCAATGGATCGGCCCGGCATCGCTTCCGTGCGGGCCTGGAGGAAGAAAGAAAAGCATGATCAATCTGGCAGGCAAAACGGCCGTGGTCTTCGGGCTGGCCAACAAGCGTTCCATCGCCTGGGGCATCGCCCAAAAACTCCACGAGGCCGGCGCAACCCTGGCCATCTGCTACCAGAACGAACGCATGAAGTTGGAAGCCCAAAGCCTGATTGACGAGTTGCCAGGCGCTTCCGGCTTCCAGTGCGACGTCTCCAGCGACGCCGAGATCGATGCACTCTTCGCTGCCCTCAAGGAGAAGTACGGCAAGATCGAAATCCTTGTGCACGCCGTCGCCTTCGCCCCCCCCGCCGACCTGCGCGGCGACTTCCTCAATACCAGCCGCGAAGGGTTCCGTGTGGCGCTCGACGTGAGCGTCTATTCGCTCATCGCCGTCACTCGCGCCGCCGCGCCGCTGATGACCGAGAGCGGCAGCATCATCACCCTCAGCTTCTACGCCGCCGAGAAGGTCGTCCCCAATTACAACGTAATGGCCATCGCCAAGGCAGGACTCGAGTCCACCGTCCGTTATCTGGCCTCCAGCCTCGGCTCCAAAAACATCCGCGTCAACGCCATCTCCGCCGGCCCCATTCGGACACTCGCCGCCCGCGGCGTTGGCGACCTGAGCGAAATGCTCCGCGCTCATGCCGACCGCGCACCGCTCCACCGCAACGTCGACCAATTGGAAGTAGGCGGCGCAGCTTTATTCCTGGCCAGCGAACTTTCCAGCGCCATCACCGGCGAAGTGATGTATGTCGATTGCGGCTACAACATCATGGGGTTCTGAAAGCCTTCCGAGGAAGGCTAGGTGAGGAGCTGCGGCCAGATCGCCTCCGCCTCATTGCAGAGTTCCGACTGACGCTCGGCGATTGTCTCCGGCGACCAATCGTCTGGATAGAGAACCAGTCGCTTTGTAATCTCAAGCCGAGAAACTCGATATGCCTGCTCCTTTTTCTCGGCAAAATCCGCATTCTTGATCCCAACATTAAGTCTGTGATCAAGAAGAGTCAGATTTCCGAGAAGATTCACGAATTCACCGTGTCGGCTCCACTTCCTGTCTTGCGGCGGATTTTGGGGGTAGATGTGCTCAACATGGACCTTTGCGGACCCTGCAACCGCTGTTTCCTGAGTCGACTCGAGCTTTGACTCGAGAGCTTGGAGCATATATCGCGCGACCGCATGCTGCTGCGGCGAGAATCTCAACTGGGAGAAGCTTCCTCTAAACCGCTGCTCGTCCGGTGAAAGAGAACGAAGGCCCTCCAAAGCTTGTTCTAGACTTCCGCCGTCGGATATCTTCCTTGCAGCTGTGAATACCGCAGACTCAAACTTCGCCCGATCCAAATCGCAAACAATGTTGTGCCGAATTGCCAAACTGACCAAAGCCCTTGCGAGAAACTTCTGATCTTCAGGTGCAGATTTATGAAACGCGGCGAGAAGCGGGGCGTACCCCGAGTTCGCGTTGAGCGTGCGGAGCGCCGTCCAATAATCCTGTAGTTCGTCGTCGTCCGTATCCCCTTCGCGAAACCTCCGATATTGAACGGCATCATCTCGAAGCCTACGGGAATAACTGAGCGGCACACCATCACCATCGAGAAGTTCAGAAACCTCCCTGTATAGGGCGCGAGCCTTGATATCTCCATGCACCGACACCCAAGATAAACGGATCAGCGTCTCGGCTCCGATTGCAGTACCACATGCTTCAAGCGTTGCATTCCAACACTGGATTATCTCTTCGCGTTGTGTCTCGTGGGAAAGTTGAAGGACGGAACTCCTAATTAGGTCGACCGTTGAAAGCCCAATGCCGCGATCATTGAGAGTAGCGAATATCGAACCTGCTGTCTTTTCGTTGTTCGAAATCACCGTTACAAGCGCCAAGTGATCGCAAAGCGCCACAGCGGTGTTTCCTGCCCATTCAAATCCCTTCCTGCCATCACCTGCCGATACCCACCCTTCAGTGACCCGAGCCATAAGATACTGGTACGCGCTCTCAATCAGTTGATGTGACTTTTTGGTCGGTTGGACGCCCTCGACCCGCGGAAAAGATTGAATGCGATCGCGAAAGAAGTCCTTGTCAAAGACGTTAAGCTGGATTTTGAAGACTTTTTCCCCGGTTAAGTAATTTTCAAATGTGATGAAGAGATCCTGAATTTGCCGCGCAGCTTTATCGTTGAACTCGTTTATCTTGTCCCTCAGTACTGCAAGAAGTATCGTGGTGGTCGCGAGGCGCTGCTGCCCATCTAATAGAAGGTGGAAGCTCCCATTGTTGACCAAAACCGCCGCACCTAGAAAGTACTCCTTTCCCACAAGTTCCTTGGGTGGCTCATTTCGACTGAACGCTATGAGGTCCGACCAGAACTCGGAAACTTGCTCCTCAGCCCAGCTAAAATCTCGCTGAAACTCAGGAACTCGAATCGGCGGGCTGGTATTGCTAAGGAGCTGCCCAAGCGTCCGTTTGTCCGGTTGGAACGTCTCTATTTCGGCCATGCAGATAAATTTACACCAGAACCGAAACGATGTGGCGTGGGCCAGACTATTTGCCTGAAGTCTGCCGCAAATAACTGATTAGATCCAGCCGCTCCTGCGGTTTTGAAACCAAAAAATCCATGTCGTTTCCGGCGATGAATGCATCGGGATCGGCAAGCCATTTGTCGAGCATCTTGTCATCCCACACAATCGATGCTTTCTTGAGCGCCGCGGAATATGCGAAGCCGGCTGCCGTGCCGGATGTGCGCCCGTAGACGCCTTGCAGTGCCGGGCCTTCATGGTTCTCGGTAAGGGCGTGGCATCCGGTACAGCGCTTTTCAAAAAGCGCTTTGCCGCGTGCGGGATCGCCCTCGCTGGCCAACTGTGAACCCGTTCCAGTCCCCTGCGATGCGTGCGCCCACGCCGCGAAGACCGCAACATCGCCTTTATTGATGGAGGCGTTCCAGTGAATGAGGCGGTATTGCAACGGCGGCATGTCGTGCGATTTCGCCTCCTGCACCATCTTGGCAGCCAGCGTTTGCTGCTGGTCGGCGGAATAAGAGTCCCACTTCGAAAGATTCATCGCCTTGCGCGCTTCCACGATGTCGCGCTCCACCAGCCAGGATGCGGGCGCGAGGCGGCCGTAAAGGGGAACATGCGGCTGATCGGAGTGGCAATCGGCGCACTTCTCCACCAGCACCGTGCGCACCGCGTCTGGAATCTGGCCGTGGTTGAGAATCGGCGCTGCTGGACCTTGCGCTGCGTAGAGGCCCGCGTCTCCGAGGGGATGAACGCGGGCCAGCAGCAGCGAGGCTGCGATTGCGGGGACGGAGCACAGCAGCGCGGCGCGAGCCCTTTTCATGCCGATTGCTCCAGCGAAGAATCGACGATGGCGAGATGGCTGTGACGTGCAACGTAATTCACTTGCGTGATGCCCAAGACGCTCTTCAATTTTCCGGCAGGCACCACCATGGGGCCGGCATGGGGAGCGGCGCCGGGCGCGGGCTGGGGAAATGCGGTCGAGGTCGCAGTGTGAAAGGCGACATTGCCCTCCACCTTTTGCACCACCTGGTGGATGTGGCCGTTCAACACGGTGACTGAACCAAAACGCTTGAGATACGTGAGGGCTTCGCCTGCGTCGGGAGTACCCCAACCCCATTCCGGATAGACCATCCACAGCGGAATGTGCGCGAAGATCACGATGGGCGTTGAAGCCGCGAGCGAAGCCAGGTCTGCCTTGAGCCACTTCAACTGTTCGTCGCCAAGCTTGCCCATGGCATCGACCTGCTGGCAATTGTTGAGGCCGATGAAGTGCACGCCTTTATGCGCGAAGCTGTACCAGCCGCGGCCTTGAGTGCCCTTGCCGAAACGGTCGAGATACATGGCTCCCTCATCCGTGGCGATGTCATGCTCGCCGGGGACGTAGAAAATCTCGCCGGCTTTGACGCCGCGGATGAGTTGCTGCGCGGTGTCGAACTCGGCGGGTTTGGCGGAATGGGTAATGTCGCCGGTGTGCAATAGCAGATCGGGCGCGGCGGGGAGACCGTTGATCTTGTCGAGCGCTAACTTCAAGGTGCCGGTTACATCCTGGTTGGCGGCCTTGTTGAAACCGATATGGCTATCGCTGACTTGCACGAAACTGAAGCCCGAATCCGCATGCACGGCGCGGTCGCCCGCAGCACCGGCCGTCGCTGCGAACAGTTTTGAGGTTGGGACGCCGCCCGCCATGGTCCACAAGAGACCGGTTCCGGCCCAGGCCATGCAGCTGAGAAAATTGCGGCGGTCGATTCCGTCATTTGCGGGGCCGTCGTTTGCGCCGGCTTCAACCTGCTCCGGCGCGGTCAAATCCTGATGCTTATCGTTCATGGGAAGATCCTCCACCCACGCAAACTGAGCGCCGCGGAATTTATTCCGTCGATATTGGGAATAAATTTGCCGCAAGCCAGTTGTTATCCATGTAGGTGAAAATGGGGGGAGAAAAGGTATAGTTCCATCAAGATGACGCTGCTGCCCTGGAAGCGCGCGGTTCGCTCGAGCGGCCCTCAGACCTCTGCGTTTGAGGACCTTGCGATGCCGCTGCTGCCCTCGCTTTACAACGTCGCCTTCTGGCTCTCCCGAAACGCAACGGATGCGGAGGACCTGGTGCAGGAGACATTTCTTAAAGCCCTTCGCGGATTCTCTTCATTCGAACAGGGCTCGAACTTCAAAGCGTGGATCTTTCGCATTCTCAGAAACACTTTTCTCACTTCGCGTACTGGCCTCGCGGCGCAGCGCACAGTGGCCCTCGAAGATGAGCTGCGCGGTCGCGAATACGCGCAGGCGCCCCATCCGGAGGCAGCCATCGATCGTCAGACGCCGGAGATGAACCTGCTGCTGCTTTCCGACCGAGCGGCCCTGCAAGCGGCAATGGAAACACTGGCGCCGCCGCTCCTGGAGGTGGTTCTGCTCGCCGACGTCGAAGAGCTGAAGTACAGAGAGATTGCGGCGGTTCTCGATGTTCCTATCGGAACGGTGATGTCGCGCATCGCGCGGGCACGGGCTGCATTGCGCGCGGCACTGCAGGCGCCGACAACTCCGTCAATGGAGGTGCGTGCATGAGCGATCATCTTAATCCCAACCAGCTCAACGCGCTTGCCGATGGCGAGCTTTCAGCGGAACAACTTGCCCCGGTAAACGAGCACCTGGCGCAATGCGCATCCTGCACTTCCAACGCGCTGTTCCAGAGTCTGCTCAAGTCGGCCACGGCAAAGGCGGGACAGCGCTATGCACCGCCGCCGCACCTTCATGATCGGTTGGCTCGGCTGGCGAAGCAGCAGACCACCCTTCAAGAACTATCCACCGTGCGCGGACCGCGGCACTCGGCGGGCGCATTGGCGATTGCCGGATGGGCCATCGCAGCAACATTGCTGCTGGCTTGTGGCAGCATTCTTATCTTCGAGCGCAATGCGCATCAAGAAGCATCTTTCTCGTCCGAATCCGCTGCGCTCGTAACCGAGGCGTGCGACCAGCACATCGCCGCGCTTGCCGCCAACGCGCCGCCGCAAGTGATTTCGACCGACCGGCACACCGTGAAGCCATGGTTTCAAGGCAAGATTCCTTTCAGTTTCAATCTCCCTGAAAACCTGCCCGCCGACACCAGGCTTGAAGGAGCCAATCTTACTTACCTTCACAACCAGCCTGCGGCGCTGCTGCTCTACAGCATCGGCAAGCACCGCGTCTCCGTCTTTGTAATGCAAAGAACGGGCTCCGATCCATCGAGCGCAGTCCAGGCAGATCACGCCGGATTCCATGTGCTTGCCTTCAGCACCGCTGACCTCGATGTATTCGCGGTCAGCGACGTAGACCCGGCTCGCTTGTCCAGCCTCGTTACCGCCATTGAGCAGGTTCAGAACGGAGTTCGCAAATAGGCAAAGTTCTTGCATTTGTTTTTCGCTCTCTACCCACCACGAAAGCTGTCATCCTGAGCGAAGCGTACTTCAGCGGAGTCGAAGGACCTGCGGTTTCAATTCGGGATATATGCGGTAAACACTCGACTCAGGACAATTCGGCGCTGCCACGGTTACTTGTGGTAATTCGGATAAGCCGGCCGCTCCACTTTCTTTGGCGGGTTTTTCTCCAGTTCCTCCATCGCCAGTGCCACAGCCTTTTCCAGTTGCGGATCGTGCCCTTCGCTCACCGCCTTGGGATCCTGATCGACCACGTAGTCGGGATCGACGCCATGATTCTCCACGTCCCAATCGCCTTTCGGCGAAAAGAACGCGACGCTCGGCGACGTGACCGTTCCGCCATCCATCAGCAGCGGAATGCCCGAAATACCAACGAGGCCGCCCCAGGTTCGCTTGCCCACCAGCGGGCCCAGCTTGGCCTGCTTGAACAGCCACGGCAGCGCATCGCCACCGGAGCCCGAGAATTCATTCGCGATCATCACCTTGGGCCCGTAAATACCGGCGTTCGGCGTGTGCTCGATCATGCCGTAGCGTGGCGCCCAGTAGGACTCAATATGCCGCCCCAGCACCTCGACAAAATAGTCCGCCACCTGGCCGCCGCCGTTGAACCGCTCGTCAATGATCGCGCCCTGCTTCTCAGTCTGCGCAAAGTAGTAGCGGTTGAAGTTGGTAAAGCCGCCGTTGCCCGTGTCGGGCAGATAGACGTATCCGAGCTTGCCGCCGGAAAGCTGATCTACCTTCTTCTGGTTGCCTTCGATCCAGTCAATGTTGCGCAGACTGGCCTCGCTTGCAACAGGTGTCACCTGCACGTCGCGCGGATTTTTTCCATCCGCCGAGCCCACGCGCAGGCTGGTCACCTGGCCGGACGTCCCTTCGAGAGGCTGCTGAATATCAACCGCCGCGGTCAGGTCCTGCCCGTTGATGGCCAGAATGCAATCGCCGACTGCGATGTTCAGCCCCGGCTGCGCCAGCGGCGCCTTGATCTGCGGATTGAAGAGCCCGCCGGTATAAATCTTCGCCACGCAATAGCGGTTGTTCTTGATTTCGTAATCGGCGCCCAGCAATCCGCCGGGAACGTGATGCGCCTCGGGAATCTTGCCTCCAGTGCCGCGCAGGTGCCCCACGGAGAAAGCGCCAAGCATTTCCTGAAAGATGTAATTCAAATCGGCGCGCGAAGCGATCTCCGCCACATACGGCTCAAACTTCTTTTCCTCGGCCACTGTATCCGTGCCGTGGAAGTGCGGATCGTAGAAGTACGCCCGCTCAATGCGCCATACCTCGTGGTACATCTGCGCCCACTCCGCCTTGGGCTCCGCGCGCACCTTCATTTCGCCAAACGACAGCACCCCCTCACCCGGCTTCACCGGCGCATCCGCCGGCACAATCACCCACTGCGGCGGCCCGCCCCCTCCATCTGCGTCATCCGGCTTCTTGTGCCTGATGGCCAGCAGCATCTTTTTGCCGTCCGCGGAAAGCTCGAAGTCCACCACGCCTTCGGCCAGCTTTTCGGTCTTGCGGTCCTCCTGCGTCCAGCGGTTCAGCGTAGACTCGCGATCGGCAAAGCGGCCTGACAGCGCGCGTTCGAGAAAATAAACACTTCCCTTCAATCCCGTATCGAGACCCACGTAAACCGAGGCGGGCATGGGCAGCGCCACAATGCGACTGCCGATGCCCTCCAGATCGACCTTAACCGGCTTAGGAGGCGTGGCAGGCTTGTCCGCCCCAGCCTTGCTCTCGCCGGTCTTGTCCGCCGCGGCCTTTTCGTCGCTGTCCTTGCCACTCGACTTTGCATCGTCTTTGCCGGCCGCGTCTTTCTTCTCATCCGCCTTCTTCTCGCTGGCCGTCTTCTCGTCGTCAAGCTCCGGCGCAATCGGCGAAGCTTCTTTCGCCGACAAGACTGCTGCATAAATATTCGATGTCACCTGGTAGAGGTCGCTGGTCATATCCAGCCCGTCTGATGTTGGCCCCTCGTTGGTGCTGGCCGTGAAGTAAAGATACTTGCCCTCGCGATCGAAGGCCGGGCTACCCGCATCGGCCATTGAGCTCGTCACCTGCGTTGACTGCCCCGAATCCACGGAGTAAAGAAAAATTGCGTGCAAATGGTTCGCCATCGAGCGCTCGTAAGCGATCCACTTCGAATCCGGTGACCAGGCAAAATCAAATTGCTGACTCGAGAAACCGCCAAAAACATTCTGGTCGCTCACCGTCACCAGCTTGCCGTTCGTCGTGTCCAGCAGCCAGATTCTCTGATGGTTGTCGCGAAATACAATGCGCTTGGAATCCGGCGACCATAACGGGCTAAAATAATAGGCCGGCTCCTGCGCCAGAGGAAACTTCTTCACCGCCGCGCTCGCCGCAAGTTCCGTGCCCGTTTGCGGAGCCACATGCAGCGCATACAGGCCGGACTCATCGGAGAAATAAGCAATCGATTGACCATCAGGCGACCACGCCGGCTCACGTTCCATCACGCCCGGCGTATCAGTAATGTTGCGCGTCGGCCCGTGCTTCGCCGCCACCGTAAAAATATCTCCGTGCGACTCCACTGCAACCCGCAACCCGGTTGACGAAATGGTGACGGTCTCAATCTCGTCTGCCACGCTCTCAATGCGCGGACGCACCTCCGGCAAATCCGCGTCAATCTCAATCGGCACCGCCTGGCTCTTGCCGCTGGCCGTGTCATACAGGTGGATCTCGCCCAGTTGGTCGTACACCAGCGTGTCGCCCGCGCCTGCCAGCGTGCGGATATCCGGCCCGCTGTTGTCGAGGGCCTTGGTAACCTTCTTCGTCGCCGGATCGTACTTGAAAATCGTGATCGGCCCCGCGCGCCCGGAAAGAAAATAAATTGCCCCGCCTGCATACACCGGGTTCATATCCGACGCAATCTCATGCGGAATCTCCACCGAATCCAACCCCGGCAACGTCGTAATCCATATCGTGCTGGCCCGCCCGCCGTGATAGTTCCCCCACGAAACATAGTTGGTGTAGTTGAACCCGAATGCCGGCGCCAGCGGAGAGTAGGCAATCTCTTTTCCGTCAGGCGAATACTGCCCCTGGTAGGCCATGGGCAATGGCAGCACCTTGGCAATGCCTCCATGCGCCGGCACCGTGTATAACTGCGCAAACCGGCTTACCGACTGCCGGTCAGAGCGAAACAGAATCTCCTTGCCATCCGCGCTCCAGCCCACGGCGACGTCGGCGGACGGATGATAGGTCACGCGGAACGGCACGCCCCCGGTCACTGGAATCGTGAACACGTCGGTATTGCCGTCGTACTCGCCGGTGAATGCGATTGTCTGCCCATCCGGCGAGAACACCGGGCTGGTCTCAATGCCCACGCCCACGGTGAGCCGCGTAGCCCGTCCGCCCGAGCGCGGCACCGTCCACAAATCGCCCGCATATCCAAACGCAATCAGGTCCTTGCTCAGCGCGGGACGCTGATAGATATGCGGCCCACTCGCAGCCATGGCCGCACCCGGCCAGAACCCGGCAACACAAGCCAGCACAAGTCTGAAAACCGCAGCAACATTAATTTTCGCTTTTAGAAACGCAGGCATCGGAACCTCTCCAGGGAAGATGGAGAAATCTTACACGCTCCGCCGCCTTCAACGGCCGGCCCATTTCGTTGCCCTGCGTGCTTCCTGCAATATGCCCGAACATTGACCAGGCTCTCCGCCCGTCAAATGCCCAGACTTTCTAACCTGCCCCATCTCCATCTCGAGGTTAGGCCTTGAGAACACTTCCGGAGCGTTGTGGAACTTTCGAAAGAGAGCGAAGACATAACGCATGCGTTGCTCGATCTTCGCCCAATTTTTCGCCGCCGTCGGCGTTGGCATGCCGGGCAGGTCTTCGGCGACTGTTAGAACCGTCTCGCCGACCTTGTAAGTCATCCATCTTCGCGTTGCGCAACGCCGCAGGATGAACGGCATCGCACCGCGGATGTATGGCTCAAGCCGAATGTGCTCGTGGTAGACGATCTCGCAATTGCCCGCGATCATTGCCGCGCGCTTCGCTTGAAGATCGTTCGCGTCGAACGCCGCGAGGTACGAACGAAATGCCGTCGCCAGCCGATCCTGGCCGCGCCGCTCAGTCGGGCCGGCGCGCAAGCCCGCAAAGAATTCCATTCGACCCTCGCTCGTGGCGCCATTTTCCAGCAGTTCCAGAAACCGCGCCGACTGCTTCCCAATGTCTTGAACCACGATTTGATTGCCCCGCAACATCAGCTTTGCGGCCTTCCCACGGCTCCAGATCGCGATCTGCCTTCCAGCCCACCCACCCGTCAGAGCCCCGATGCCCGCCCCAATGCTCACTCCGACCGCCGGTGTGAAAGAGTCACCCGTCCAGCCGAGCCAGCGGACAGCAAAAACTCCCGCGGCCGCGCCAATCACGCCGCCCACCACGCCTGCCGTCACAGTCGCGTTGCGGATCGCGCTGTCCAGGTCTTCCTGACGGATCGTTACGCCGGCCTTCCGCGAGCCCCACACCGCCCATGAATGAAAGTTCGGCCCGCCCTCGCGCCCCAGCCCGTCGGCCAGCGCCTCGGAAAGCAAGTAGTGCAGCCTGGTAATCAATCGGTTGGAACGCGCCGGGTCCGGCTCGGCACACGCGTTCTCGATCGCCCCGATCCAACGCTCTGAAGGGTTCATGACCTCAGTATCGGCGACGGGGATGCTCGAATACAATCCGGAAGCCGTGCACAAAGCAAGATTGTTGGCAGTGCGATGTCGAGCCTCCATGAGCGATTTGTAGAAAGGGGCGGCTTCAAGGCGTAGTGAGAATCTCATCGGAAGCGGCAAGAAGTGTCAGGGCACGACTTCAGCCGCGCCGCAAGCGCGCAATATCAATGCGGGCCTTAGCCCTTGAAGGACGCTCTTTGCCCATCTGATCCGACTTGGGCCTTTTTCCGCAATCTGTTCAACCCCAGCATAAATCCGAATTCTTGGCTAATGGCTGGTGGCCCCGCTGTCATTACTGACCATCAGGCTCGAGACGTTCACTGGCTCGAAGTCCGAAAGCGTAAGGCTTCTTATGCACGCAAGGTCGTCATTATTCCAGCGAGCGTCGGGGGTGCCGATCAGACCCCCGCTGTCTCCGTTGTCGGCCAGAATAATTCCAAAGTTTCGGAACGCGGTGATGATAATGGACGCTTGTGGACTTGTGTCGGCACAAGAGGGAGTGGCCACGGAAGCCTTCAGCCGGTAGATCTCTCCAGCCGCTCCGGACATGCTGCAGCTTATGGGAGGAGAAGACTGCGAAATCTCCGATTCCGTGGGAATGTCAGCCCCGCCCGCAGCCGTGCACGACCCCACACCCGCTGTTTGCGTAGCCGGCCAGACCCAGTAATTCAACGTATGATTCAGGGTGAATCGGATAGGATGCTGAATCGCGCCGTTAGGCGCACTGGGCGTGCCCGTCCCGATTACCTCATCTGCGTTAGCAAGCAGGGGACCTACCGGAAGTCCGGCGGCATCGGATGTTCCCATGCCTTGCTCTGTCAGGTTATTCGAACTTACGTTGGGCCAAAGTGCGTTCGAGGAGTCGGACCAGGGACCGCCCTTGTATATTCCCTGCCACATTTCGTAGAGAGCAGGGGTCTTTCCACCGCCGGCCTCCAGGTAGACCAGAACGTGCATATCTCCACCCGTGTTGACCGCATTCGCGGTGCCTTCAACTGGAGCATACGGTGGAATCGGCCCGGAGCTGAAATACGATTGATACACGGTGGTTGTGACCGATACGTCCGGCTGGTTCGAAGGAACTTCGATGGCAGGTATTCCATTGGGAAAGTTAGCATACTCATCCCCGAAGAACGGCTTGACCGTCTCTGACAGGTAGCCGCTGTACATAGGCGCCGCGGGAGAAGTATCCACAGGCAAGCCGGTCGTGGCCGCGTCCACTCGATGATGGAAGATAGAAGTCGATGGGAAGATGCTGGCGAGGAACGCGTTGCTGCCGTCAATGGCAAAGCTGATGTCCTGAGTCGCCTGTGCGCCTGCCGAGTCCTTAACGACAAATTCTGGAATGTATGTACCTTGACCGCCGATCAGTGAGCTGCTGATGTCCCCCGTATTTGCATTGAGAGACATCCCCTCGGGCAGCGGCGGAAAGTCGGTGACATCCGTGCTCAGCGAATACGTGTACGGCGGAGTGCCGCCGCTGGCGGCTATCGTGCAGCCGGCATACGCCGCGCCTTGTTTTCCGCCTGGGCACGATGTAGTGGTTATCGCCAATGGACCGCCCGAGGCCGTCACGGTGACCTTTGCCGTCGCCTTGGTAGAGCCGGCCGCATTGGTAGCAGTCAACGTGTAGGTAGTCGTCGCTGTTGGACTCACGCTCGTTGAACCACTCGCCAATGCGGACGTAAACGTTCCCGGCGTGATGGCGATACTGGTCGCCCCAGTCGTCGCCCAGCTCAGCGTGCTGCTGGCGCCGGAGTTGATGCTTGTGGGACTCGCTGTGAACGAACTGATGGTTGGTTTGGCCGCCGCCGTTACCGTAACGGTTAGCTTAGACGTGGTTGAGCCGGCCGCATTGGTAGCAGTCAACGTGTAGGTGATCGTCGCTGTCGGACTCACGCTCGTTGAACCACTCGCCAATGCGGATGTAAACGTTCCCGGCGTGATGGCGATACTGGTTGCTCCAGTCGTCGCCCAGCTCAGCGTGCTGCTGGCGCCGGAGTTGATGCTTGTGGGACTCGCTGTGAACGAGCTGATGGTTGGTTTGGCTGCCGCCGTTACCGTAACGGTTAGCTTAGACGTGGTTGAGCCGGCCGCATTGGTAGCAGTCAACGTGTAAGTAGTCGTCGCCGTTGGGCTCACACTCGTTGAACTACTCGCCAATGCGGACGTAAACGTTCCCGGCGTGATGGCGATACTGGTCGCTCCAGTCGTCGCCCAGCTCAGCGTGCTGCTGGCGCCGGAGTTGATGCTTGTTGCAGCCGCCGTAAAGGAAGTAATCGTCGGCGCTGAGCCCGGCCCAGAGTTCGACACCATCACCGAGTTACAACCCGCTAACCCAGCACAGGCAAATAGAATCACCGCCATCGCGCGAAGACTCAAACCTGAATCTTGCAGCCTATTAAAGCTCGGTCCGGTTCTGCAAAATGAGCCAGCCGAGTTCATGCATTCTCCGTTGGTAGTAGCTGATCACCTCATCCTAACAACACCACCTTCTTCGCAGAGCCTGCATCCAGCACCCAGGCTGTCTCAGCGCATAACTTTAGTCATGCCACAAAAGTCGCAAAATGATCGCGGACATTACGGACTGCGGAAAAACTAAAAAATGGAGGCAGGCGGAGCCTTCAAACGCCGGAGGGAGGCCAGGGCTTTCAACCCCCGCAAAAAGCCAATAGAAACGCCGGCAGCTTTAGCCACGGAGGGACGCTTTCGGCAATTTATCCCCCAAAATCCAAGCTTTTCTGCATTGAATTTGTCGGTTTTAGCAACAGCCGGCAGCGCGGGTAGCTATTCCTTCAGCGTCACCGTAATTTTCCGCGCGTCGCCGCCGGTGGAGGTGATGGCGATTTCGCCGGTGGACTTTTTCTTGATGGTCTTGAACTTCTCGCCCCATTCGACAAGCACCAGCGCTTCGTCGGTCAACAGCTCATCCAGGCCGAGCGTCTCAAGCTGGCGTTCGCCTTCCAGGCGATACACGTCCAGATGAAACAGCTTCACCGGCTTGCCGTTCTGCGTGCCGTCGTACTCGTGAATCAGCGTGAAGGTGGGGCTGGTAACCTCGTCGGCCTCGGCTGCGTCGAGAGCCTGCGCGATGCCCTTCACCAGCGTGGTCTTGCCGGTGCCCAGGTCGCCGCGCAAAATCAGCAGTTGCGGAGGCTTGAGCAGCTTGGCCAGCTTGCGGCCCACTTCAATGGTGTCTGCGCCGCTCTCGGTGGTGAACTCATAGGTGCGGACAGCCTGCGGCGGAAGCTTGGGAGCGGGAGGAGCAGCGTTCGTCACTTGGATACCTCGCGGGGGTCAGCCTCGTTCGAGCACACGCACGGCTTTGAGTCCACCGGCAGCCCCTGCAACCAAACATACCCGTTCTCCCCGCGCGAGTCCAAGCGAAAAGCCCGAGAAAGTTTTTGCAGACTGTCGGTAGCCAGCAAAGTGTGCTCATCTTGGGAACCGGCCGGGCATCGCACTGCCAGGTCCGCGGCCAGCCCGTGAAGATACACGGCCGCTTCGACGGCCCGGCCTGCGTCAGCGGGATGCTGCGCCACCAGGCCCGCAACCAGCCCCGTGAGCAGGTCGCCGCTGCCGCCCTTGGCCATGCCGGGATTTCCTGTGGTATTCACGGCGACGCGGCCATCGGGATGGGCGATAAGCGTGCGCGCGCCCTTGAGCACCAGCGTTACCCCAAAGCGCTGGGCAAAGCCGCGCGCCACATCAAGCCGGTTTGCCTGCACCTCGGGGATAGTGATGCCCGCCAGGCGCGCCATCTCGCCTGGATGCGGCGTTAGCACCACGGTGCGACCCTTGGCCAGCTTGGCCAGCAGCACCGGCTTGGCCGCAAGAATGTTCAAAGCATCCGCATCAATGACCGCGGGAATCTTGGTTGCCGCCAGCAGGCCGGTTACAAACTTCACCGTTTCTGCCGCCTGGCCCAGGCCAGGGCCGATCGCCAGCACGGTTTTGCCTTCCATCAGGCTCTTCAGGGATTCCGGGGCGATGCTTTCAGCGGAGACGCCGCCTGCCGAAGTGGAAGCAAGCGGCCACGTCATCAGTTCTGGCGCAATCGCTGATACCTGTGCGAGCACCGGAACCGGAATCGCTGCCGTCACCAGCCCCGCCCCGCTGCGCAATGCGGCGAGCGCGGTCATGGATGGCGCGCCCGACCGGCCAATCGACCCGCCGACCACCAGCACATGCCCGAAGTTGCCCTTGTTTGCCGCTGCCGCTCGCGGCGTCCTGGCTAACTCCATGGCCGAGCCAGCCCACTCCACGCCAAATGTGGAGACGATGGCCTGCTCGGGCGAACCTATCGGCGCCACGACAACCGGCTGGTCCCACAACCTGGTCAATTGTCCAAACACATGCGCCGGCTTTGGCGAAGTGAAAGTAATTACCGCATCGGAGGGGAACACAGCCGCCGGCGCGGAGGCCGATGTCGCGTCCGCCGGCCATCCTGAAGGCAGGTCGATGGAAAGGATGGGCGCGCAGCTCCCATGGACCCAATCGAGCGCGGCTTTGGCCAGCCCCTTGAGCGGCGGCTTGAATCCTGTGCCCACCACGGCGTCGATCAGCAGGTCGGCATTCAAAGCGTCGTTGTTACGAGCAAAGTCCTCCGCCGTCTCGATCACGTGCACGGTTCCCGGTGCCGCGTTGGCCAGCAGTTCGCCCCATGCAGTCACGACGTCGGGACCAAACTTCTCCGGCGCGCCCAGCAGCAGGGTCGTGACCTCAAGGCCCGCGGCGCCAAGCAGCCGCGCCGTCATCATGCCGTCGCCGCCGTTGTTGCCGCGCCCGCAAATGACAGTGATCCGCCGAGCGCGCGGAAACTGTTCGCGCGCGAAGGCCGCCACAGCACGGGCCGCTGCCCGCATCAGGTCGATGGATGCAACACCGAACCGCTCCGTCGTCGCGCCATCGCAAGCCTGCATCTCGGCAGCCGTGAGTACGTGCATGGCATCCATGGTAACGCTTTCGGGAACCCCCGATTAAGTCGTCGTTTTGAAAGGGCATGACTTCAGTCGTGCCGCAAAGGCAACAAGATGAATGTCGGCTTTACAGGCTGCGGAAAAACTCACCGGAAGAGGCAAGAAGTGTCAGGACACGACTTCAGTCGTGCCGATAAGGCCAAAAAATGAGTTGGGCTTCAGCCCCTGAGGGAATGTCCTCTCCGTCGAGATATTTCCTCAGAGGATTCTTAGACGATCCCACTCATCCTTCCACATCCGCTACATTGAATACGAGGACCAATTCATGACGCAAACGGAAAAGGCCTTGTCGTTTCGCGCGCTACATCAGCGGGCCGGCGCTTTTATCATTCCCAATCCTTGGGACGCCGGCACGGCCCGGCTGCTGGCGCACCTGGGCTTCGAAGCGCTTGCCACCACCAGCGCCGGCTTTGCCGCTTCGCTGGGGCGCCGCGACTACAACGTCAATCGCGATGAAGTGATCGCGCACATAGCCACTATTTCGGCTGCTACTCTGCTGCCCGTAAGCGCCGATCTTGAAAATGGATTTGGCGATGATCCTGAATTCGTTGCGGAGACCATTCGCCTGGCAGCTGCCTCGGGCGTGGTGGGCGGATCGATCGAAGACTCCACAAGGAACGCTGGACAGCCCATCTACGATTTTGAACATGCGGTCGATCGTGTCCGTGCTGCATCCGAGGCAGCACGCGCGCTTTCGTTTTCCTTCACACTGACGGCGCGTTGTGAAAATTACCTTGTTGGCCGCACCGATATTAAAGACACCATCAAGCGGCTGCAGGCCTATCAGGACGCTGGCGCCGACGTGCTCTACGCGCCGGGACTCGCGACCAAAGAAGAGATCGGCGCCGTGGTCAGCTCGGTCGATCGTCCAATCAATGTTCTCGCGGGATTGCCGGGCATGGAGTGGAATCGAGAGGAACTTGCCGCAATGGGTGTGAAACGGATCAGCATCGGCAGCGGATTGGCGCGCGCCGCATTCAGCGCATTTTTCCGCGCCGCCAGCGAGATGCACGAGCAGGGCACTTTCACGTTTGCGCAAAACACTTTGATGCTCAGCGAAATCGGCAAGATGTTCCCGGAGTGATGCATCCGACGCGGCATTCAAGAGCGTGATGAGGGAAATTGGCATCGTGGGCGGCGTGGCATGGCTCGCGAGCCTCATCCAGCCTGGAAGTAGCTCAGAACTCAATCCGCGCCTCAAATGCAATCATGCGCGGCGAACTGTCGCCACCCAGGCCGACTCCGAGCAGCCCCGTCGGCGGAGAGATGGTGCTCTCCAGCGTCCCGAATTTCGCTGGAATGTACACGCCCGGCACGCCGGCCTCGACATTGCTGGGCAGGGCAAAATTCGGATGGTTGAACGCGTTGAACATCTGCGTGTCAAACCGCAAAGTCGCCGTCTCCGTTAGAGGAAATCTCTTGGTCAGGTAAATGTCTGAATCGGTGAAATGCGGCCCGCGCACGGTGTTGCGCCCTGCATTGCCAAACTGGCAGTTGGCCACAGAGTCGCCTCCCGTGCAAGCACCCGTTGTAGGGTCAACGACGGAAACAAAAGCTTCCGGATTCAGCCACTGTTTTGTTCCAGCAATCGTAACTCCCGAATACGCACTCCTTCGATAAGGCGCCATACCCGGAATTCTTCTTGCGAATTGCGGGCCGCTGCCCTGAAAAACCCCATTACCATTTGCCGAATAGGGCTGGCTGAGCACTGTAAATGGTAGCCCGGAGTGCAGGAAAGCTGTCTCGGAGAAAGACCAGCCTCCGAACAGAGCCCGACCGAGCGCGCGCGACGAACGGAAGGGGATTTGATAAATTCCAAACGCTGACACATTGTGCCGCACATCGTAGTCGCAGTCTCCATACTGTCGGCTGAGTTCTCCCGGCAGCGGCGAGAGAATCCCCTGCGTCGAGAATGGCAGCAATCCTCCGTTTGACACCTCATCGAGGCAGTGGCTCAGTGTGTAATTGCCCTTCAGAGTCAGACCCGCAACGTGTTCGGTCACACTGGCCTGAAGTCCGGAATAAATGCTGTTTGCGCTGGTCTCAAACTGGTTAACGCCGCCGAATCGCTGGTCGAGCGGTCTGTCAAAGGGGAACGGCGCGAAGCAACCCGCGCAGACTGTCTGGTAGCCGTTGAGTTGCACCTGGTAAGGCTCATGCACTCCGCGCGTGCCGACATAATCGAGCCGCACGGCGCCGCCTTTGCCCGCCTGCTGCTCAATTCCAAAGTTGTACTGATAGTAATACGGCGTCTTAAGCGTGCCGCTTAAGAAGGTGTTCATGCTCACCGCCAGCGGGCAGGTCGGCGCGCCCGCCGAAATGCTTGCGCACGGCGCCCCGCTCGCGGCAAACACGCCCTGAAAACTTCGCTCCGCATTCAACGTGGCATCGGCTGCACTGCCCGAAACGTGCGGCGCGATCGCCACGCCGCCCACCTGCCCGCCGATCCCTCCCACAAATGTGGGCGCATAGGGAGCATTGGTTGCGGCAAGGTCGGCAACCTGCGCCGGAATAATATCGTTGAAGACCCCAAAGCCCGTGTGCAACACGGTCCCGTGAGCTACCTCGAAGGCCGCTGAGGCCCGGGGTTGCCACACCAGCGGCGGCGTGCCTGGATATAAGTCGCGAACCTTAGTCTGGATAACTTGATCGAGCGGTTGACTTACTAAGTGCGATAACTCCAGAAACGATCCGGCGGGCCGCGCGAACAGCCGCTGTTGATTCACCGGATCGGTGTTCCAGGTCGTGCGCACTCCCGCAGTGAGCGTTGTGCGCGCCGATGGCTTGTAACTGTCCATCGCATACACATCCAGGTTACCTGCCGCCACACGCTCCTTCAGCGCAATGGGATAAGTCTCGCTCTCCGTATAAGCCGCGCCATAAGTGAATTGCGCCAGGTCGTTATACACGGCGGTGGCCACGCTGCCTTCGCCAAGGTCGTAATCGCTTACGTCGATGCGCCGGGTATTGATTCCAAATTTGTGTGTGTTTTTGCCGCGTGTCCAAATCAGGTTGTCGTTGATCTGCCACTGCGTCACGTTGCGTCCCTGCGGATAGGTATTGTTATTGCCGCCGATAGTCGTGAACGGCGCGTTGTTACTCCCCGCAACAAGCACGATGGGAAATGCCGCAATCACCTGCGCGAAGTTTTGCGGTTCAAAGATGCTGCTGTACCAACTGGCGCCGGGGTTAAACTGGTTGACCAGATCCGGATTGAAAATGTGCGTATAGCCGGCTACAAGCGTCCTTTGCGGCTGCGGAGAATACGAGTCGAAGATCGCATTGATTGGATCGGTGTATGCGGCCTGCAGGCCGGTGTCCTGCTGAAACCTGTACCACACGCTGTTATTGCGGTCGATCGTGTGATCGATCTTCAACACAATGAGGCTCTCGGTGTCGCCGTTGGTCAGCGACACTTGCCTCTGGTTGGCACAGCCGCTTCCATTAAACAGACTTCCGCTCTTCTGTGTTCCCGGCAAAAGCGCACCGCTCGCATCCAGCGGGCACGAACTCACACCGACTGGCGTTCCCGCCGTGCTTCGATAGAGATTGAACATCGATTGATAGAAGGGAATCTCCTGTGGTTGAGGCGGCAGCACGGTTCCAGTAATCGGATCGGTCCCTCCCACAGCCAGCTGGCCAATCGCATATTGCTGATATGCCGGAGAGGGCGCCACTACTTGCGAAACCAGCGGCAGCGCAATCCTGATTCCCTCATAGTGCGCAAAGAAGAATAGCCTATCCCGCCGAATGGGCCCACCCACGCTGACGCCAAATTCATTTACCGTCGAGCGCGGCTTGTTTGTAACACTGTCTGCCGTATCGTTGGCGTGCAGAAAATAATCCTCCGCATTCAGCAATGAGCCATTCCATAACTCGTAAAAATCGCCGTGAAACGCATTAGTTCCAGACTTGGTGAAGTAATTCACCTGCGATGCGCCATATCTGCCTTGATCTACCGAGTAAGAGTTTGTGTTGACCGTCGCTTCCTCGACTGCGTCGAGGCCAATAACAAGGTTCGTCGATAACCCGATATTTAATCCGAGCCACGGATCGTTACTGTCGTATCCATCCAATATGTAGCCGTTTGAGGTTGCCGGCAGCCCGTTGAACTCAACGTTTCCATAGCCGCCGGCGGCCTTTGCATCATTCGACGACCCGGCCGTGTTCATCAGCGCTCCCGGCGCAAACTGCGCAATGAATGTCAGATCCTGCCCTGGGTTGGGAAGGCTGGCGATGGTCTTTGCCTCCAGTGTTGTCGAGGTGTTGGGGTTCTCCAGGCTAACGAGCGCCTGCTCCGCCTTCACCTCAATGCTCTGCGAGGCCGATCCCAAAGTCATGGTGAAGTTCAGTGTTACCGTGCGTCCTAACTCCACATCAATCGGGCGCGATCTTTGTTCAGCCCAGCCGCTTCCCGTAACCGTAACGATATAGGTGCCGGGGTTCACCTGCGAGAACAGAAACCTTCCCACGCCGTTGGTCCGCATGCTGCGCACGGCCTTTGTATCAACATTGGTTGCGGTCACGGTAGCATCTATCAATACTGCGCCGGCCGGGTCGACCACTGTTCCGCAGACAGCGCTTGAAGTTCCGCTCTGCGCCATGGATAACTGCATGTTATTAGCTATAGTTAATAACAAGAAATAGATGCAGCTATACACGATCCTTCTCTCGGATGTCATGGATAGCCCCCTATGGAAGTTAGGCAAATGGCCTGCTGCAGTCTCGTTCAGCAGTCAAGCGTTGCGACGTGCCATGGCGGGCCGCGCGTTCTCCCGCCTCATCCCTTGCCTTGAAACATAAGCAGCAGAAACCACGCGTTCAATCCCGCGATGAGAGCGGCCACGAACCACGCCAGCCCCTGCAGCCAGGGGCCGTTTACAAACTCGCCCATCTTCTTGCGGCTGCCGGTAAAAATCACCAGAGGGACTACCGCGAAGCTCAATTGCAGGCTCAAAATTACCTGGCTCAGCAGCAACAGCTTCTCCGTGCCTCGCTCGCCGGTAAACCACACCACGATGATGGTGGGGATAATGGCGAGGGAGCGCGTGATCAGCCGCCGCAGCCACGGCGACAGACGGATATGAATGAAGCCTTCCATTACGATCTGGCCGGCCAGCGTTCCGGTGATGGAGGAATTCTGCCCGCTGGCCAGCAACGCAATGGCAAACACCGTGCTCGCTCCCGCCACGCCCAGCAGCGGGCTGAGCAGCTTGTACGCGTCTTCAATGGCCGCAACCTCATAGTGCCCGCTGCGGAAAAACACGGCTGCTGCCACCACCACGATGGCGGCGTTTACGAACAGGGCCACGGTCAGCGCCAGCGCGGAATCCACGTTGCCCATGAAGATGGCTTCGCGTTTGCCTTCAGACGTGCGCTTGTAATTGCGGCTCTGCACAATCGACGAATGCAGATAGAGATTGTGCGGCATCACCGTTGCCCCCAACATGCCGATGGCGATGTAAAGCATGGTTGGATTGGTGAGAATCGATGTGGAAGGGACGAACAAATTGCGCAACGCAGGGCCATACTCGGGGCGCGAGAGAAACAACTGCACGCCGAACATGATGATGATCGTCGCGATCAGCGTTATCACCAGCGCCTCAACCACGCGGAAACCCCAGCGCTGCAGCAGCAGGATGAGAAGCACGTCCAGGCCGGTGATCAGGACGCCATAAAACAGCGGAATGTGGAAGAGAAGATTCAGCGCGATTGCCGAACCGATCACCTCGGCCAGGTCGCAGGCGGCGATGGCTATCTCCGCACCCACCCACAGACCAAAGCTCACCCAGCGACCGTAGCTTTCGCGGCAAAGCTGCGCCAGGTCGCGCTCGGTGGCCACCCCCAGCTTCAGGCTCAGGCTCTGCAGCAGAATCGCCATCAGGTTCGAAATCATGATGACCGACAGCAGCGTGTAGCCGAACTGCGAGCCGCCGGCAATGTCGGTGGCCCAGTTGCCGGGGTCCATATAGCCCACGGAGATCAGGAACCCCGGCCCCAGAAATCCCAGCAGACGCCGCCATGGGACGTGCGAGCGCGAAATCCGCACACTCGAGTGCACCTCTGGCAGGGAAGGCTCGCTGGCCTCGACAAGATGTGTCAATTCGGTAGCCATAGGAAAAAGGGAGGGAGCCCAGAATGGCCTCAACACAAGTATGCCACAGATAGTTAATCATGGTTAATATATTTAATTACGTGAAATTATCGTGAAGTTTCCGGCCTGAGCCAAACTGCCTCCGCGGCTGGTCTTCCCAAAATGGAACTCCCCGTATTTAGCTCAATTGAAACGGTTTGATCGTAGTTCTGGCTCGTTATGCGGAGACTCTTGCCAGGGCCGACGCCGGTTTTATGGAGGAAAAGCAGCAGCTTTGGGTCGCGCTCCTGCAGACTGGTGACGGTGTAGCGCCGACCTTCAATCGCCTCCGAGAGAGGCGTCTCGCCCCGCTTCTTGCGCTCTGACGGGCTCACCGGCAGCACCGCGTTGCCATGCGGACAGGCGCCGCTTTCGCCCAGTTTCTCTTTCAATTTCTGCTCGAAGGCGGGCGAGACCGCGTGTTCGAGACGCTCCGCCTCTTCGTGAATCTCGTACCACTCCATGCCGAAGACTTCGCTCAGCATGCGTTCGATGAGGTGGTGGCGCAGGGCAGTACGGTAAGCTGTTTCGCGCCCAGCCTCGGTGAGGCGAACTATTCCGTCCGCGCCGACGGCGACAAAGCCATCGCGCTTCAGGCGCTTGAGAGCCATGGTCACGGCCGGGGCGGAAACTTCAAGCCAATGCGCCAGCATGGCCGGAATCACCTGGTGGCCCTCGGCCTCAGCTTCGAGGATGGCCTTGAGGTAATTCTCTTTGGATACGTGAATCGAGTCTTTCATGGGAGTGCTGCAACAACTGTAAATGGTTTTGAGGCATGGGGTCGGTCCCGGCTTCAGCCCTGGCCTAACGTTGGCGACTGTCTCACTGACTATTCCGCTCGAAATGCCGCAGGCGATCGCTCGTTTAACGCTATGATTGACCTACCGTGACAACCCCTGGCGACCGAGAAGAAGACTCGCGAGCTTCGAAACTAGAGCACCGCTCCGCAGAGCGCCCCTTGCCGGACGCGGCCGTTGCTGGTGCATCCGGCCCTGTCGATTCGATTGATGAGTTCGCCGGCTTGCCGCGGCTGCTGCCATTCGGATTTCAGCACGTCCTTGTGATGTACGCAGGCACGGTGGCCGTGCCGTTGATTCTGGGCAGCGCGTTGCATCTGACGCCGAGCCAGGTGATCGCACTGATCAGCGCCGACCTGTTCACGTCCGGATTGGCGACCATGCTGCAGACGCTGGGCTGGTGGAAGTTCGGCTCGCGCCTGCCGCTGATTCAGGGATGCTCATTTATCTGCGTGGCGCCGATGATTCTGATTGCCGGCCAGTACGGCATTCCAACCATGTACGGAGCAGTGATCTGCTGCGGCCTGTTCACAATGCTGGCCGGCCCGTTGTATAGCCGCATGCTGCGGTTTTTCCCTCCCGTGGTTGTGGGCTCGGTGATTACGGTCATCGGCCTGTCGCTGATGCCGATTGCCGGCGGATGGCTCGGAGGAGGGGATAGCTCGGCAGCCGACTTCGGGAGATACGATCATTTGCTGCTTGGTTTTTTTACGATCGCTGTGATTGCGGCCATCCAGCGCTTTGGCCGCGGCATGATTGCCAACCTAAGCGTGCTGCTGGGCCTGGTGGGCGGGACGGCGGCGGCGGTATTGACGGGCCAGGCCAGCTTTACGCAGGTGGGGCTAACGCCATGGTTTGGGATGGCTAGGCCGATGATGTTTGGACGGCCGCATTTTGCTCTGCTTCCGGCGTTGGTGATGTGCGTCGCTATGCTGGTGGTGATGACCGAGACCACTGGAAACTGCCTGGCCATCGGAGAGATTGCCGGACGCGAGATTGGGCAGGCGACTCTTACCGCGGCCTTTCGCGCAGATGGGTTGTCGACAATGCTGGGCGGGCTAATGAACAGCTTCCCCTACAATGCGTATTCGCAGAACACCGGGCTGCTGTCTCTTTCGAAGATGAAGAGCCGCTACGCGGTGGCGGCGGGAGGCGGCATTCTGGTGGTGCTTGGTTTTCTGCCCAAGCTGGCTGCCGTGATCGCGGCCATTCCGCGGCCGGTTCTTGGAGGAGCATCGATTGTGATGTTCGGCATGACGGCGATGGCAGGCATCCAAGAGCTGACGCGGGTTCGTTACCAGGGAACGAACAATGGGCTGGTTGTGGCTGTATCCATCAGCCTGGGGGTTTTGCCGATTGCAACACCGGGGCTTTTTGCGCATGCGTCGGATGCCGCGCGGCTGTTCCTGAACAGCGGCATTTTTCTGGCGGCGGCAAGTGCGGTGCTGCTAAACATTTGCCTTTCAACGCGCGCAGAAGGCGAGGCGGGATGACGAACGATAACGTCAGCGAACAGGATCTGGTTTTTCTTCGCCGCTCAATCGAACTGGCGCGATCGGCTCGCGAGGATGGACGACATCCGTTTGGAGCGCTGGTGGTGAACGACCGGGGCGAGACGGTGGTTGAGGCGCGCAACAACGCGGTTCGTCCGAAAGGCGATCCGACGCAACACGCCGAGACGGTTGCGTGTGGCGAGGCGGCACGATTGCTGCCGGAGGCCTCGCTACGGAAATGCACGCTCTACACCAGTACGGAACCGTGCGCCATGTGTGCCGGCGCCATCTACTGGACGGGAATCGGGCGTGTAGTTTACGCATTGGCCGAGACGGGGCTTTTGAAATTCACTGGAGACGATGAGGAAAACCCTACGCTCGATCTGCCCTGCCGCGAAGTCTTTGCGCGCGGACAGCGGCCGATTGCCGTGCTGGGACCATTGCTGGAAGAGGAAGCCGCGCAGGTGCATGAGGGATTCTGGACGCATCGTGGAAAAGGCCAGGGTTAAATCCCGGAGTTCGCCATGAGCGGAAATGCGGCAATGACAAAGCTCGTGGCAAGCTGCTTTACCATAAAGGTGTGAACTCAACCCTCGGCGGCAGCAAGAATCAACCCATGCAGTTAAGAAATACAACGAGCAAGCGCAATTTCCAGACGCAGCTTTGCTTGCCAGTTCTACTCATCCTGATTGCGTCGATCTTTGCAACGCACGCAGTCGCCCAGCAGACGACCCCGAATCAACCCGGACCTGATTCCACAAGCCCGTGGCGGCCCAAGATTCATTTTTCTGCCCCGCCCAACTGGATCAACGACCCCAATGGACCCATTCTGCTCAACGGCCAGTACCATCTCTTTTTTCAGCTCAACCCTTTTGGCGATCAATGGGGACATATGAGCTGGGGGCACGCGGTCTCGCCGGACCTGGCCCATTGGAAGCAGCTTCCCGTGGCGATTCCGGAAGAAAAAGGAGTGGCGATTTTCAGCGGTTCCACGGTCGAAGACCGGGACAACACGAGCGGCCTGTGCGGCGAGGCCGGACAGAAGACACCGGACTGCCTGGTGGCCATCTATACCGGAGCTTCTGAAGCAAAACAGAATCAGAACCTGGCCGTCAGCCGCGATGGTGGAACAACCTGGACGAAATACTCCGGCAATCCTGTCATCGATCTCGGACTGAAGAACTTTCGCGATCCCAAAGTATTCTGGTACACACCCACGCAAAGCTGGGTGATGGTGGTCTCGCTCGCCGACCAGCACAAGGTCCGCTTTTACCGCTCGAAGAACCTGCGCCAATGGGAGCAGACGAGCGAGTTCGGACCCGCCGGCTCAATCTCCGGGGTTTGGGAGTGTCCTGATTTGATGGAGCTCCCGGTGCGGGAGCAGCCCGGCAAACACGAAGCCGAGGGCAAGATCGTAGACAGCCGCTGGGTGCTGAGCGTCAACGTCAACCCCGGCGGACCCGCGGGCGGATCGGCAGATCAGTATTTCGTGGGCCAGTTCGACGGAGCGCATTTCACTGAAGATCATCCCGGCTCCGGCCCGCATTGGGCAGACTGGGGCAAGGATTTTTACGCTTCCACTTCGTTCAGCGGCACTGCGCCGGGACAGGACAGGCTGTGGATCGGTTGGATGGGCAACTGGCAATACGCGGACAAGCTGCCCGCGCTGCCTGGGCGCGGCGAGATGAGTGTGGCGCGCAGCATTTCGCTTCGCCAGCCACCGGCCCATACCAGCCTTACACCGTCGCAGGAACGGCTGCTGCTCGTGCAGCGGCCGCTGTTGACGACTCCCGCCTACAAGCCAGCGCAGGCCATGTTCGGCGGCGCGCCGTACCAGACACTGGCCCAGGCCAACGCACTCATTGCAGAGCAGAAGATCAAGGGCAGCGTATACCTGTTGCGCGTGAATCTCGATCCGGGGGACGCCGCTGAGGCCGGCGTACGGTTGCGCCGCAGCTCCATCGATCCCGGCGAATCGGCACAGGAGGAAACTGTGGTGGGCATCGACCGCGCAACGGGCCGCATCTTCGTCGATCGCACGCGCTCAGGGCAAGTCGGCTGGTCGCCGGAGTTTCCCGCACGCGTGTGGGCGCCGCTCAAATATCCGCAGGCCAATTCGATTCGCCTGGAGATCGTGGTCGACCGCAACTCGGTCGAAGTGTTTGCCGAGGACGGGGAGACCGTGCTCACCAATCTCATTTATCCGGCCGCGAGCAGCCAGGGGCTGGCGTTTTATTCAACGCCGACGCCGCCGGGCGTAGGACCCGCACTGGTCCGCAGCGTCGAATTTATTCCGCTGAATTAGGCCGACCTAGGCCCGGCGCTTTCTCAGCACCCATGTAGTCATGCAGCGAAAGTCCTGCACGATAGTGGTTTTCAGCGGGTCGACCAGAACGGCATTCAGCTCATCGGTAAACGCCAGCAGCATCTGTTCATCCACCAGGAACCACTCCGAACCATCGCCGACTACGAAGATATTAGGCCGCACCTGTTCGAAGTCCATCCCGATTCGCGAGCCCAGCCGGCAAAACAGCATCCCGCCCGGCTTCAATACCCGCCATAGCTCATTCAGAATGGTCCGAAAATGCTTTTCATCCCTTGAAAAATGAAGCACGGAATTGCAAATCACCACATCCGCAAATCCATTCGGGAAGGGCATCTGTTCGAGGCGACCGACCTGGAAGTTTTCCGCCGGCAATCCCGTTTGCAGCGAAGCGGAGAGTTTACGGACATGGTCAACGCCGGCAGCATCCGCGTCCACCGCAAAGACTTCGCAGCCCTGGCGCAGCAGATGAACCAGATTGCGTCCGTAGCCGCATCCGGCGTCGACAACACGCATCCCGGCAGCGATATTTCCACGCAGAATCTGATCGAATACGTAGATATCGATCTGCCCGAATTGTTCCTGAACCGTGAGCGTCATTGTGCCTCTGGAGCTTTGGTTCCGTGTCGCGCAAATTCATTCCGCGCAGCGATCGACTGCTGAAAGTACCTCAGCAAGTTGTATCAGGCTTTGGGATGGCGATGCCTGCTTCATGCTGAGTGGGCATTGACTCCCGATGGCAAGAGGTTGAGGATAAAGGATGAGTGACGAACCTTCCCCCTCAGAGAGGAGACCTCTCGATGCCCGAAAAAAACGTTACACAAATTGACAGCCTGATTCCCGCGCAGTCGATTCCGGATTGCGCAAATGCCTTTACCGAGCGGGTACGCGGACTGCTGGACGGTCAGCGGAAGGACGACGCGACCGTCGCCCAGGCATTTGACGGATTGGACGATATGTTCGACCTGATTGCCGCCGGCATGTACTCCATCGCGTCCATGCTGGTTGGCGAGGGAGAAGAAAGCATACGCCTGGTGGAAACGGCCGTTGCCAATACTGAGGTATTGACAAGCCACGGCGCAACGGAGGCCCGCAAGAACAGCCGGCGCGCGCTGTGCGCTGCGGCGCTGGACTCGCTGACCGCCCGCGATGCGATGAGCCTGGCCGCGCCTGAAGGACTGGAGCATGTGACTACATGCATCGAGGATGACGATCTGGACGCAGCCGGGGTTTCAAGCGATGAACTGGAGCGAATGATTGCCGGACCGGACCGCGACCGGGTGCGGAGATGGCTCGAGGGTCTGCCGACAGTATTGCGGACGATCTTTGTGCTCCGGGCAGTGGCCGGATTTACGCCGTCGGAGACGGCCGATCTGCTACGGGCGCATGGCGGCCCAAAGGCTGCGGGTTGGAGCGCGGAGTCGGTGCGGGAGCTGTTCCGGCAGGGCCTCTGCTCGCTGGCCTCACAAGTGCTGCAGGCCGCCAACCACTAGTGTCCTTTCCCTGAAGCCCATGACATAAAAAAACCTGTCATCCTGAGCGAAAGGGGCCCCAAACGCTTTTCAGTTTGGGGGTGGTGAGTCGAAGGATCTGCTGTTGTTCTTCGACGAACTTGAAGCTCATCACACTGGGTTCGACGGGCCGATATTCAAACCGAGACGGCGCGGACATTTCCGCAACCAGGTCCGTGAAGGTAGATCCTCCCGGAGGGAGGCGTTGAAAATAGCCCAGGGGAAGCGAAGCGCACCCCTGGGATTGCGTCCCGCCTCAAGTGCCCCGCCCCGTAGGGTGCGGATCGAACCCAACCACAGCGCCGATCCCGTTCATGCGACCGCCCCGGGGTCCACAAGGCGCCCGAGGCTCAGTTGCGCATTGATTCAATTACACTACTTTAAGAACCTTGCCAGCCGTTTTCCGCATCCATTAGGAGCGAACAATTCCAGGCAGAGCCGTTTCTGAAGTGAGTTGAATCACCTTGATCTCATCAAAATATCGAACTGAGGGCACGAAATTCTCCTGCGGCTTGTTGGCGGGCCTGCTGGCCGCCGGTTTGTCTATGTTGTCCGCGAACAGAATGGAAGCTCAGCAGTCGGCGCAGCAGGCTCTGCAGCAATCTCTTGGGCAGGCTCTGAGCCAGCCCACAGGGCCGACGGCGCAGAGTTATCAGGGCAGCATAACAACGGGCCAGGCTACCGGGCAGGTCATTGACCTGAGCCTGGATGACGCCATTCAGCGCGGGCTCAAGAACAACCTGGGCGTGATTCTGAGCGCGACGCAGACGGCCTCAGCGCGCGGCCAGCGGCTGAGCCAGTTGCAATCGCTGCTGCCCAACGTTGATGCGAGCTTCAAAGATACGGTCTCGCAGGTCGATCTTCCCGCGGAGGGGCTGCGAATTCCTGGATTTCCGACCATTATCGGGCCCTTCGGCTACCAGGATTTGCGTGGATCGCTGAATTGGTCGCTGGTGGATGTGGCGTCGCTGCGCAACTACCTGGCGGCGCGGCACAACTTTGCCGCGGCGGAGTTGAGCGCACAGGACGCGCAGGACATGGTGGTGCTGACAGTCGGGAATGCCTATCTGCTGGTGCTGGCGGACCAAAGCCAGGTGAGCAGCGTTGAGGCGCAGGTGTCTACGTCAAAGGTCTCGCTCGATCAGGCCGTCGCCAATCATGATGCGGGCACCGCTCCCATGCTGGATGAACTGCGCGCGCGTGTGGACTACCAGAGCCTGCAACAGCAGTTGATAGTCGCGAAGAATTCTTTGGAGAAAGACAAGCTGGCGCTGGCGCGGACCATCGGTCTGCCGCTGGCGCAGAGCTTCAATCTCACGGACAAAGCTCCCTACGCGGCTTTTGACCAGTTGGATGTGGAGGCGACCATCAGCCAGGCGCACGCCAACCGCAAAGATCTGGCGGCCATGGTTGAGCAGGTGAAGGCAGCCGAAGAAAAGCGCAAGGCGGCCACTGCGGACCGCTATCCAACGCTCTCGTTCAGCGGAGATTATGGGGACATCGGCGTAAACATGCTGCACTCGCACGGCACCGGAGACGCGACGGGAACGGTAAGCGTGCCGTTGTTTGACGAATTCGCGTTGCGCGGCGAGGCGCAAACAGCGCAGTCGCAACTGGACGTTGCGAAGGCGCAACTCAGCGACAAGAACGCGCAGGTGGACGCGGATATTCGCGATGCGCTGCTCGATATTCGGTCAGCGCAGCAGCAGGTTGAAGTGGCAAAATCCAGCGTCGACCTGGCCAATGAAGCACTCAGCGAGGCCCAGCAGCGGTACAAGAACGGTGTGGACGACAACCTGGCGGTCAGCCAGGCGCAACAGAGCGTGGCGCAGGCCGACAATCAATATGTGGCCAGCCTCTACCGGCACAATGTGGCCAAGCTGAGCCTGGCGCGAGCCCTGGGCGCGGGGCAGAGTTACAAGAACTATTTGGGAGGGAAGTAAACGTGGCGGATACGACTCCAACACCGGCCCCGACGGCGCCGGTTGCAGAAACTGAGATTGTGCAGCCGAAGAAGAGCCGCAGAGGCATCATCGTGGTGGTGGTGCTGGTGCTGGCGGCAGTGGCGGCTGTGATCTGGTGGCGCTCCACTTTCAGCGAAGATACCGACGATGCGCAGGTGAGCGGACACCTGATCCAGGTGAGCTCGCGCATTGCCGGCCAGGTGCTGAAAGTGGACGTGGAAGAGAACCAGCTCGTCAAGACCGGCGATACGATTGCCGAGCTTGATCCCAAGGACTACGACGTTGCTGTGGAGAACGCGCAAGCGGCGCTCGCCAATGCGCAGGCCAACGCTGCCGCTGCCAATGTGAATGTTCCCATCACCTCCATCAACACCGGCAGCACGCTCCGTTCGGCGGATGCGGATGTGAGCGGTTCGCGTGCCGGTGTGCAGCAGGCGGAGCAGCAGTTGGCAGGCGCGAAGGCGAAAGTGGCCGAAGCTCAGGCCAACCTGACCAAGGCCGACGCCGACTTGGCGCGCTACAAGCCGCTGGTGGAAAAAGATGTGATCAGCAAGCAGCAGTGGGATGCGGCGGTTGCCGCCGACGACGGCGCCAAGGCCTCGCTGGCCAATGCTCAGGCGGCCCAACGCGCGGCAGACGACGGAGTGCGCGCGGCCCGCGATCGTGAGGCGCAGTCGCAGGCGCAGCACAACGCCGCGGAAACCGGCCCGCAGCAAGTGGCCGTGCAGAGCGCGCGCGCCAAGGCCGCGCAGGCACAGGTGGAGCAGGCCCAGGCGCAGCTCGATCAGGCCGAGCTGAACCTTAGCTATTGCAAGATTGTTGCCCCGGCCAACGGAATCATCACCCGCAAAAGCGTGGAGATCGATCAAAACGTAGCCGCCGGGCAGAATCTGCTCACGCTGGTTTCGCTTGACGATCTGTGGGTGACGGCAAACTTCAAGGAAACGCAGTTGCGCCACATGAGCAAAGAGCAGCCGGTAGAAATCGCGGTAGACGCCACGGGCAAAAAGTATAGCGGCAAGGTCACGCAGATCGGCGGCGCAACGGGTTCCGTACTCAGCCTGTTCCCGCCGGAAAACGCGACCGGCAATTATGTGAAAGTAGTCCAGCGCGTCCCCGTCCGCATCGACTTCACCAAGCTGAAAGACGAAGACCCCGACCATTCACTGCGACCGGGGTTGTCTGTTGAGCCGAATGTGAGGGTGAAGCAGTAGAGCAGGTGACAGATGACAGTTGGAAGCTCGCGATGAGGTGGTTTTGCCCCCGGCCCTCCAAACAAGGCCGGGGGTTGGTTTTTGCCGCGAGTGGAAAGGAATCCAAATGCAGTTTCGGCTCGATGAAGGGATGGAAGTGTTGACGCAAACGCCGAGCGTGCTGAGTGCACTGCTGCGCGGAAAATCGGCAGCTTGGCTAAACGCACGGAATACGCCGGAGTCTTTCAGCGCGATGGATGTTCTGGGACACTTGATGCACGGGGAGATCACGGATTGGATTCCGCGGGTGCGCATGATTCTAGAGCACGGGGAGGCGCGAGCGTTTGAACCGTTTGACAGGTTTGGATTTCGGAGTTTGATTGCAGGCAAGAGCGTGGATGCGTTGCTGGATGAGTTTGCGGAGTTGCGGCGTCAGAGTCTCGCCGCCCTGCGCGAGTTCGACGTGCGGGAAGAACAGCTCGCGCTTCCGGGCAGGCATCCGGAGCTTGGCGCCGTGACGTTGGGAAACCTGCTGGCCACCTGGGTGGTTCATGATCTCGGGCACATCGCGCAGATCGTCAAGAGCATGGCGGGCGAATATCGTGAAGCCGTCGGCGCCTGGCGAGCCTATACCACGATCCTCGATTGACCGACCAGGGCCTGATGGCTCAGTCACTTCGCGCGCATTGAGGGGATTGAAACCACCGCCCCCTTCAGCATCCCAAAATATCTCTCGAATGTTTGCATTTAATTAGCACCCTTCGGCGCACAATTGAAGTGGAGTTAAGATTCACGCGAAGAGAGGCTGTCTCTCGACCTTGCATCATCCGGGTATATCCGAAAGATGAATATCAAGATAGCTCAGGCAGGGACCCAGTCGATCAAAGCGCTGTTGCCTTGTAACAGGGCATGACTTCAGTCGTGCCGCAAAAGGCCAAAGAGAAGGCTGGGCTTTAGTGTCTGCGTGAGAACGCGTATTGGCCCTTTGCATCGGGGTTCTTGTTTTGAGTTTTCCCAGCGTTAGCGGGGGTTTTGTTTCAGGCGGCGCGCAGGATGTGCAGCCTGGTGATGTTG
>Ga0302324_100000326_pt1 | contig 127074 bp, 117 predicted proteins | sample Palsa_T0_1_FD_201949 | JGI IMG/M metagenome (GOLD analysis project Ga0302324, IMG submission 201949) | Peat permafrost microbial communities from Stordalen Mire near Abisko, Sweden - Palsa_T0_1 | ecosystem: Environmental > Terrestrial > Soil > Palsa > Peat permafrost | place: Sweden: Abisko... | reverse complement strand
ATGCCATCGCGGCCGCGCGTGATTACCAGGGACTGCAGCTTCATGCGCTCCATAACCTGCTTTCCCGCAGCGACAACCTTATCCCAGTCCTGGCCGATGTGGATGCCGAGCCCTTCCTCGACTTCGGGTTCGTTGGGTGTGGCGGCGGTTACGCCCGAGTACTGCATCAGGCGATAGCGCGAGTCAACGATGATAGGAAGAGCTCCTAGTTTTCCTTTCTCACGCAGAGCGTTCAGCAGGGCGGGCGTGGCGGCACCGTAGCCGTAATCGGAGACGAGCAGCGCGTCGGAGGCATGCGCGTAGTTGCGAGCGGCCAGATAGAGTTCGCGAGTCAGATGAGGATTGGGGGCTTCGCGAGGTTCGCGGTCGATGCGCACGACCTGCTGCCTCGCGGTATGGGTCATGCCAGCCAGGATGCGGGTTTTGGTGATGGTGCTGTAGCTCTTATCCTTGAGCGCGCCACTCACGGCGATGCGTTTGTGGCGGAAATACTTCAGCAGCATGCGTCCGGGTTCGTCGTCGCCCACGATGCCGACGGGGAGAACGTTAACTCCGAGGTCGGCGAGATTATTGGCGGCATTTGCGGCGCCGCCCGGGACGACCGTGCGCTCGCGGTGCTTCAGAATCAACACCGGGGCTTCACGGGAGACCCGGGAAATTTCGCCGAAAATAAATTCGTCGGCCACGAGATCGCCGAGCACAGTTACGGTGATCTTGGGGAAGGCTTCGACGAGTTTCTTGAGCCGGTCGGCCTCTCTAGTATGTTTGATCATGGTTGTGCAAACGTGGCCGCTATTGATCTGGTTTCCGCGGCGGCTAAAGCCGCGATCAATTCCGCGGCGGTTACGGCGCGGCTTGAAGCCACGCCTTTTCACAACTCTTTATCAAGACGAATTATGGGGAGTGCGATTCTCCAGCCGGCCCCTTCCCATTTCGCTTGCTCGAAGCCGGATCAACAGCCAAGCCGATTCTCTCATGCGCCGCGCTGTCGTTCTTCGATCTTGCGCAGGATGGTATCCAGGGCGTTAGCTGCGTCGGCGAGTTCCATGCGAACCGGGATGACGGCGAGCGGCTGCAGCGCCGAGAGATAGGGTCCGAGATTGACGGCATCTTTTTCGGTGGTGACGAATCCGCAGGCCTCACTGCGCTGCCTGAGCGCGACCATTTCGCGAATATCTCTTTCGGTGTAGGCGTGATGGTCGCGATAGAATGCCTGCGCGGCGGGCTCTATATTTGCAGCGCGCAGTTGCAATAAGAAATTCTCGGGACGCGCGACGCCGCAGAAGACGACTGGGCGCGGCGGGACATTTTCGACAACGATGCCGCGGCGCACGCGCCAAACTGGTTTCCCCGTCAGGGCAAAAACCTCGGCTGAAGCGCCGCTAGTGAGGACAAGCGCGTCGGCACGCTTCAACGAATTCAGCGGTTCACGCAGGCGGCCGGCCGGAAGCAAGCGATCGGTTGCATCCTGAGGCGTGACCAGAACAATGTCGAAGTCCCGGGCCAACGCGCGATGCTGAAAACCGTCATCGAGCAGATGAAGTTGCGGGCCGAATCTGGATTCGGCGAAGAGGCCCGCGTCGTACCGGCTTTCTCCTACTATGACTGGCGCTTGCAGTTTGCGCGCGATCAGCAACGGTTCGTCGCCGAACTGGGCGGGCAGGCCGGCGGGGTCGACTAACTTTACGCCGCTGGATTTTCTGCCGTAGCCGCGCGACAACACATCGAACTTCATGCCGCGAGCTTTCAGCAGTTCGCCCAGGAGCAGCACGAACGGAGTTTTGCCGCTGCCTCCGGTGGAAAGATTGCCGACGCTGATGACCGGCCCTTGCAGATGGCGGGCGTGAAGAATGCCACGATGGTAAAGCGCGTTGCGCGCTGCGACCGCACTGCCGTAGATGGCTGAAAGGGGATTCAATCGGTGTGCGCGGCCTGGGCGGATAGCGGCCGGGAAACGCTCGGGGTCAGCAAGGGCTTCAATGCTTCCAGCGTGCGTGCGGTCGCGCCGGTCTGCGAGCGCATGGTTTCTTTCGCGCGGCGGCCAAGGGCCAGGCGCTCGTTATCGTCGGCGAGCAATTGCATCAGGGTTAGCGGCAACTCCGACAGACCGACGATGCGCACCGCGTCCCGGCTTTGAAAGAGGGCCACGATGTCGCGAAAGTTCTCGGTGTGGTTGCCGGTGACGATGGCGACGCCGTGCTGCGCGGGCTCGATGATGTTGTGTCCGCCGCGCGGCACCAGACTTCCGCCCACGAAGGCGACGTCGGCCAGAGCGTACAGCGCTGCGAGTTCGCCGATAGTGTCGACCAGCAACACTCCTCCGGCGAGGGGTTGGCTGGTCCAACGCGAGCGGCGAAAGTGAGGCATGCCTAACTGCTGAAGCAGAATGGCGACGTCGTCGAAGCGCTGGGGATGGCGTGGGGCCAGAATCACCATGGCTCGGGGATGCGCGACGCGAATATTCTCAAAAGCCTTCAGCAGAACCGGCTCTTCGTCTTCGACTGTGCTGCCGCAGACCAGGATGGGACCAGCGTGCTCGGCCGCCAGCGAACGGCGCAGATTTTCAACAAGCGCCGGGGGCGCGGGCAGATTCACATCGAACTTCAGATTGCCGGTGACTTGAACGCGAGTGGCGTCGGCGCCGATGGATTGCAGCCGCGCGCTGTCTTGCTGCGTCTGCGCCAGGAACAAGTCAACGTGCGCCAGCATTCTGCGCAGTGCCCAGCGGAAGCGGCGATAGCTGGGCCACGAACGGTCGGAGATGCGGGCATTGACCACCGCGATGCGGGCTCCGCCGGAGTGAGCCAGGCGCAGAAAGTTTGGCCAGAATTCAGTTTCGGCGAGGATGACCAGCTCCGGTCGCAAGGTCTGCAGATAGGGCCGAATGGCGAAGGCGAAATCCAGCGGAAAGTAGAAGACGTTTTCTTCGCCGAAGCGCTGGCGGGCGAGTTGCTGTCCGCTGTCAGTAGTGGTCGAGACAAGGACGCGGTGATCAGGAAACGTGCGTCGCATTTCGTGCACCAGTCCGCTGACCGCGAGAACTTCACCCACCGAGACGGCGTGCAGCCAGATGATGCGATTGTCCGGCGATGAAGAAGCTGCAGCTAGCCGTTGGGGAATTTTTCCCAGGCGCTCGGCCAGGCCGGCGCGGTACTTGCCGTGGCGCAGGATCTGGTAGAGCCAGTAGGGCAGACTCACCAGCATTGCCAGCGCCAGCGCCAGGCTGTAGAGAAGATAGCTCAAGCTGAGCCATTCTAAACCGGCAGCGACAGGGCGAACACTAAACGCGGCATCTATAATCGTGGCATGCCGATGTTGCGCAGGGATGTGTGCGGGATGGTGCTTGTCCTCTGCGCCCTGGTCTGGCTGCCGTCGTTCGCCGTAGCGAAGAATTTCGTGAAGCCGGTGGCGAAGAGCGCGTTCAACTATCCGGCGCACGATTTTCATCGCGACGAGAAGGTTTCCATTGCGGCCGATCCCTATGACACACCGGAGAAGGCCGCCATATTCTCGGTTAATTTTGCGGAGCATGGATTTCTACCGATTTTCTTTATCGTGACCAATGACGGTGACCAGCCGGTTTCGATTGCGAATATGCAGATCACGCTGCTTACCGCGAACCACTCCAAGCTGACGCCGATTTCGCCGGAAGATCTGTACCGGCGGCTTTCTAACCCGCAAGTGAGCACGCGGCCCAACCCGCTGCCGTTTCCGAAGAAAGTGAAGGGGACGATTTCGAAGAAGGAAATGGATGAGATCGAGTCGTCGCAGTTCGAGGCGCGGGCGGTCGAGCCGCACACCACGCAGTCGGGATTTTTGTTCTTTGACGCGGGCGGAATTACAGCGCCGCTGGCGGGGGCGGACATCGACATTACGGGCGTTAACGATGCGAAGGGGAATGAGTTGCTTTACTTTGAGATTGCGGTGGACAAGTATTTGAACGCGCCGAAGGCGAACTAGGGTCGGGTAGCGGCGCTGTCCGAGGTCGCTTTGAAAGGGCAGCTTCAGCCGTGCGGTATTCCATGCTGTATCTACGCGGCTTTAGCCGCTGAGGTTGTGGACTCGGCTCGCGATTGGCGGTAATGTAGAGGCGTTTGGCGTTTTGGCAATCCGGCCAATGAGTTCTTCGGAGGACTTATGAGCAGGCAAAAGTCGAGCAAGCCATCGAACAGCGATCGACGAAGTTTTCTCAAGGCAGGCGGCATAATGACCGCGGCGGCGCTGGGATCGGCCGCGCTTCCGCAGGTCGCGGCTGGGCAGGCGAGCGCGACGGCTAAGCCTCTCCCTTACAATTCCGCGACTTCCGACGCTATGCCGACGCGGAATCTGGGCAAGACTGGATACAAAGTTGGGATATTCAGCCTGGGTGGGCAGGCGTCGCTGGAGAAAGCGAACAATGAGGCGATCGCGGTCCCGATCATCGAGAAGGCGCTCGATGTGGGCGTGAATTACATTGACACGTCTTCAATTTATGGCGGGCCGGATCGCTGGAGCGAGCAGTATGTTGGCAAGGTGATGAAGCACCGGCGCGGCGACGCGTTTCTCGCGACCAAAACGAAAGAGCGCACGCGCGACGGCTCCATGCAGATGCTAGAAACCTCGCTCAAGCTCCTCCAGACCGACCACATCGACCTCTGGCAACTGCACGACATCGGCACCATGACCGACATCAACGAAATCTTCGCCAAGGGCGGAGCCATGGAAGCCCTGCTCGAAGCCCGCGACCAGAAAATCGTGCGCTACCTCGGCATCACCGGCCACTACCGCCCTGACGCCTTGATTGAAGCCATCCACCGCCATGACTTCGACACCATCCTGATGGCCGTCAACGCCGCCGACCCGCACCACTACAGCTTCTCCGAGCAACTGCTGCCGCTGGCCGTCGAAAAACAAATGGGCATCATCGGCATGAAAGTCCCTGCCCGCGGACGCCTTCTCTCCTCGTGGACCCCGCCGCCCATCGAACAGCAAAAACATTCGTGGGAAGGCATGGCGATTCAGGCAACGACCGGCGGCACGCTCGATATGCGCCAGGCCATGTACTATTCCCTCTCGCTCCCGGTGAGCACGGTAATCATTGGCTGCGATTCGATTCCGCAGCTGGAAGAAAACGTGCAACTGGCCCGCGAATTCACCCCGTTCAACCAGCAACAACTGGCCGCGCTCACAGAGAAAGCAACGCCGGTAGCGAAGCAGTCGCTATTCTTCCGGTTTTATGAGCGGGCGTAGCGCGCGGCGGGCCCGCGAAAATCGTCTCCTTTCGCCGCATACCGAGAACGTACGATGCCTGTCGTGAAAAGACTGATTATCGCAGCCGTGCTATTGATCGCGGTCGGTGCGGCGGCACAAGAACGCGCAGCGAACGAATTCATTTCCGTGAGGTTCGCGATCGACGGAAAGACGCTCCCCTGTGAGGACCTGAAAGTAGATTTGCTTCTTGACGGTCGCCACATCGTGCCGAATCACACGGGTCAAGGCTTTACGGTTCCAGCCGCATTCGTTGGAAAGCCCCCGGGATTGTCTCCAGACAAGACCGTCGACATAAGCGCCAGTTGTGGAGAGTACGCGTTGAATTTCCCCAATCTGCACACGTCGTGGGTCAGCCCCGGCCAATGGGAACTAGGTATTGAATATCCCCCGTATTGGATCGACCGATCCAGAGGAACCACCGCAATTGAGCGGGGGGCGTGGATTAGCTATCTTCAGTCCGAATGCAACGGGTGCGACCCGGGCGTCGTCACGATGATCTCGCATACAGATCCACCGGCGTCTCTTCTCGCCCGTCTGCATCAAGAGCAGCCAAACGCGTCTGACGAGAGAGCGAGGGATATTGCCTAGGCCCTTGCAGTTTTCGACTCTGCGTACCAGCAGAACCGCGACTATTTACTCGCGCTATTGAACTCGTGTTTGTCCAGACCGAAGGACTCTCCTGAAGACAATGTGTGTGACGGAAAGTTGCTGGATTACTTGACGAATCTCTACTGGCGTGGGGACAGCGATTTGCTTGCGCCACTGCTGCAATGTGCGGACTCTCGCAAAGATGTCATCGAGGAGATAGGCACTTTCTATGGCGACCTCCTTGACCGTCGCACTGCCGCTGCCCTGCGCGGAATGCGGGAGGTTTCCATTGATAAACAGAAGGAAATTTGCAGCATGGCGGGCGAAGACGATTTGAGCCTCAATGCCCCGAAACTCCGACGCGTAACAAGCCGCCTCCACGCCGCGCAAGACGACGTTGCGGAGCGGTGTTTGCAGGAGGCGGACAGAGGCGCAGGGCACACGCCCTGAAGAAACTCGGGACTACAGTCCTTCGCAGCGGGCGTAGGCCTCCCGCCGTCCCTTTATAATCTCCCCCTATGCTCACCACGCCGGCCGATTCCATCGCCGCCCACGCCACCTACGAGCCGGTCATCGGCCTCGAAGTCCACGTCCAGCTCCTGACCGCGACCAAAATTTTCTGCTCCTGCTCGACGCGCTTCGGCGCGCCGCCGAATTCGAACGTCTGCCCCGTCTGCCTGGGGATGCCCGGCGCCCTGCCCGTACTCAACAAGAAAGTAGTCGAGTTCGCCACGCTGGCGGCGATGGCGCTCCAATGTCGCATCAACGAAACTTCCATCTTCGCGCGCAAGAATTATTTCTATCCCGACCTGCCCAAGGGCTACCAGATTTCGCAATATGACAAGCCGCTGGCCGAGCACGGCTACATAGAAATCCCCGAGTCAAAAATCGCCGCCGATAACCAAAAACTGAGAACTGAGAACCGAGAACTGAGAACTAAAACAATCGGCATCACCCGCGTCCACCTCGAAGAAGACGCCGGCAAGAGCCTGCACGAAGGCTTCCCCGACGCCGCCGAGAAAACGGCCATCGACCTTAACCGCACCGGCGTCCCTCTGATCGAAATCGTCAGCGAGCCCGACCTCGCCTCGCCCGACGAAGCCTACGAATACCTGACGCGCCTGAAAGAAATCATCCTCTACACCGGCGTCAGCGACTGCAACATGGAGGAAGGCTCGCTGCGCTGCGACGCCAACGTCAGCGTCCGCCCGCGCGGCCAGAAAGAATTCGGCACCAAGGCCGAAATCAAGAACGTAAATTCCTTCCGCTTCATCCGCGAAGCGCTGGAATACGAAATCGCCCGCCAGATCGATGTCCTCGAATCCGGCGGCAAAGTCACGCAAGAGACACGCCTCTACAACGCGAACGAAGGCAAGACCTACAGCATGCGCTCGAAAGAACAAGCCCACGATTACCGCTATTTCCCCGAACCCGATCTGCTCCCGCTGGTAGTCGACGAAAAATGGAAGTCCGAAATCGCCCGGTCGCTACCCGAACTCCCCGAAGCCCGCCGCGCCCGCATGGTGAAAGATTACGGCATCACCGAATACGACGCGCACGTCCTGACGTCCCCGAAATCCTTGGCCGATCAATTCGAAGAAGCCGCCAAGGCCGCAAAAAATCCTAAACGCGTCGCCAACCTGGTGCAGAGCGAACTGATGGGCCGCCTCAAAGCCAAAGGAATCGCAATCGAGCAGTCCCCGATTTCGATGCGCGGCGTAGCAGCCTCCGCCGACTTGGTTGAATCCGGCACCATCTCCGGCAAAATGCTAAAAGATCTCTACGACCTGGCCTTCGAGCGCGCCAAAGATTTCCCCGCAATCTATGAAGAAGAAGGCCGCCCGCAGCAATCCACCGACACCTCGGCTCTCGAAAAAATCATCGACGAAGTTCTAGCCGCCAACCCCAGGCAGTTAGAGCAATACCGCGCCGGAAAAACCACCATGCTCGGCTTCTTCGTCGGCCAGGTCATGAAAGCCTCCAAAGGCCAAGCCAGCCCGCAAATCGTAAATGAACTGCTGGCCAAGAAGCTGAAGTAGCCCACATAGTCATCTGCGACCCATCACTTTCGTCATCTAAAAACGTCCTCGTGATCCCGGTACGATGGAAGACGGGATCGAATCGCCATGAAACTCAAGCTCGACCGCATCATCAGCCTCGCCACACTGTCGGCATCGTTGCTGGCCATCATTCTGGTTTTGAAGAGGCCTGCGCCGGTGGTTCAGCCGAAAACTTCCGCGGCTACTGCTGAACACGCGCAATCCGCCGAGCAGAAAATAACACAGCCTCCGCAGTCCCCACAGTTTTCATCGCCGAGCGGAGCCGCCGGAATTCGAACTCCTCAACCTATACAGACCGCATCGCAGCCCGGTTCGGCATCGCAAAGCTCCAAAGCCGGCACACCAGTCAACTCCGACGAAATCAGCGCCGCGGTCGCGCAAATGCTCGGCAGCACCGCCGGAAGCGCATCTCTTTCTCCAGATTCCAACCTTGGCAGCGGTGCGCCCGAAATTAAAGACCAGCAGGTCACCATGGACGGCGACATCGTTCACGGCAAGTTTCTTACCGAGATTGCCGGCAAACAAGTCTGGGTGACGATCTCCGGCCACATGGGCGAAAAAGATGGCTTCGCAACTTTCGACCCGACAGAGTTCAAGGTCGGAGACATGGACGTTCCGGTCTCGCTCGTGAATCCGGCTCTGCAGAGAAAGCTGGCCGAAGAGCGTGACCGGATGAAGATTCCGAACAGCGCCGCCTCGCAGTAGTTACACACGATTCTCACTGGCCACTTTCGCATACCACTTTCCCGAATCCTTTATCGTGCGCTGCTGCGTCTTGAAGTCGACATAGGCCAGCCCAAACCGTTGACTGAACCCTTCCGCCCACTCGAAATTATCCAGCAAACTCCACGCATGATATCCGCGCACGTCCGCCCCGTCCGCGATCGCTTGCCCCAGCGCCGCCAGATACTCGCGGTGATACGCAATCCGCCGCCCATCATGAATCGCTCCGCTCGCATCCGGCCCGTCGTTATACGAACACCCGCTCTCGGTAATTTCGATCACCGGTCGCCCGTAATCGCGCGTGATGCGCATGACCATGTCATACAGCGCTTTCGGCCAGACCTCCCAGCCGAAATCAGTCTTCGCTCCCTGCTGTCCACCATCCATCTTCACCGGAAACAGCCAATCCTGCGCGTGCGAGACCCGTTCCATCGTCCCCGGCGCGGAAGCGATCGTCCGGTAATACAGATTGATCCCCACAAAATCCAGCGGCGCCCGCGTCTTCTCCATGTCGCCCGGCTGAATCCTCATCGCCGTCTCCGGCAAAAACGTAAGCGCCTCCGGATAGCGCCCACGCAGTGCCGGCTCCAGAAACCACGTGTTCGTAATGGCGTGCGCCCGCTCGGTCGCCAGCTTGTCTTCCTCGGAATCCGTTGCCGGCTCGCACGCCGACATATTGAAAGCGGTTCCCACGCGCGCTTGAGGACTCGCTGCCTTCAGCGCCCGAAACCCAGCGCCCTGCGCCAGATTCACCACATGCGTGGCCCGCAGAAAATCCAGCAGACTCTTGTGTCCCGGCGCGTGCTCGCCGTCAAGGTATCCGCTGTAGGTGAAGACGGAAGGCTCGTTGAACAATATCCAGTCGTTGACCCGGTCGCCCAAGGCGCGCGCGGCAAGGTCCACGTAATCTGCGAAACGGGCAGCCGTGTCCCGATTAAGCCACCCTCCCGCATCGTCGAGCGCCTGCGGCAGATCCCAGTGGTAGAGCGTGACCAGCGGCCGGATACGCGCTTCCAGCAGCGCATCCACGAGCCGGCTGTAATACCCAACGCCCTGGGCGTTCGCGGCTCCCGACCCGGACGGCTGAATCCGCGGCCACGCAATCGAAAACCGGTAGCTGTTCAAATGCATCGCCCGCATCAGCGCAATGTCTTCGCGCCAGCGATGATACGAATCGCAAGCCACATCGCCCGTGTCGCCATTTTTGATTTTGCCGGGAGTATGCGCGAAGCGGTCCCAGATGGACTCGCCCTTGCCGTCTTCATTCCACCCGCCTTCAATCTGGTAAGCAGACGTAGCCGTGCCCCAGAAGAATCCCTTGGGAAACACAGTCTCGGCGGAGGAACTGAATTGCCGCACCGCGCTGCCGGCCTTGGCCGCCGTGATCGCTTTGGAAGATCCGCTGCACCCCGAGAATAAAACTGGCAGTCCCGCGGCCGCTCCGGCCCCGAGCATCGATTGCACAAACTTGCGCCGTGTCAAACGCAACTCGACTGAATCTCCTTCAGGGACTGCATTGCCGCAGCGATGTACGTACAGCATCCAAGGCCGCCGGCCCCCGACGAGGCATCATCCTGACCGGAGCCGTTTTTCAGGCGAAGGGAAGAGCCCGCCCTGAGCGAAGCCGAAGGGATCTCTCGCCAGACCAGCATGCCCGTACCGACCGACATTCTAAACTGCGGAATGCGCCGTGAATAGCATCGCCAAAGGTCCGGGAAACGTACTCGCCATCACAAAAAAGCGGCCCCGCACTCATTCCGGCTTCAAACTATCAAACATCTTCCACAACTTGTCCGCCGTCGGCCGATAAATCACCCAGCCCGTGCCCGCATCCGAAATCTCGCGGAATAACAGTTCCCCCCGCCCATCGCCATCCGCATCCACCGCGTCAATCAACTCCAAACGAGGTGTCAGGTCGAGATGGAACTTATCCGTAACTCCCGCATAAACCTTATGCAGGTTGTTATAGATGTCGGGATAAACCACCAGCAGGATCGAATACCGCAGCTCAGCGTCCACGTCCGCGTGCGGACTGCCCGCAGCCGGCGGCGGCATATGCGCTTCGGCGCTGAACACGATCATCGGCTGGTTGGAGACCCAAACGTCGAACGTGGTCATCTGCTCGTTCTCCAGAATCGGGTCCTTGAGCTTTAAACTAGTTTTCGCGGACGCTCCCACAGCCGTTTTCCCGGCTGAAGTCTGCCGCGCCCCCGCCGCGCCTGCCGGTTTCGGCAAGATGCGAGCCCGCGCCCGAGCCTCCACATACCCACGCACTTGTTCCTTGGCCAACGCCACCACCTGCTGCCGTCGCTCTCCCTCTTCGTCCTTGAGCCACTCGTACGCGAACGACTTGGGCGTGGGGCCGCTTGCATCCGAAATTGCAGGAACCGTCTCCACCGGCGCCGTGCCGGTCGCGGCCGCAGTCTTTCCTGCATCCGCCGTCGCTGATGCACTCGGCACTCCGGCGCCCGGCTTGCTATAACCCGGCACGTCATCCTCGGGCAGCGGGTCGACCGGCTTTCCGCGCCGCAGCCGCGGCCGGCTGCCTTCATCCGCTCCACTGTCGGAAGTTGGCACGTTCGCCGCCACCTTTGAACGATCGGCAGCCTTGGCATCCGGCGCCTTGGAGTCGCCACCCTTCGCTGCTCCCGGCGCCGTCGTCGTCGAGCCCGTCCCGGCTTGCCCTTGACCTGTCTGCCCCGAACCTGTCTGCGTTGATCCTGTCTGCGTCGACCCCGCCGGACTCGATCCCGTTGGCGGAGCTGACGACTCCGGCGCCGGATCGCTCCTCTTCAAACGCGGCGGTTCATCCCCTGAGCCAGATGTACCCGTCTGGGGTGTAGAAGAAGTTGTAGAAGAAGGCCCAGAAGAAGGTGTAGTCGAAGCCGGCGCAGAAGCCGCGGCAGCCGGCGCGTTTACTTTCGTCGGATCCCGCGTCAGCCGCGGCGGCGCATCGCTGGTATCGATTCCCACCGGCACCGTCCCCGCCTTGTTTGCGGTCTTCACCGGCTCGCTCCCCGCCGGAACCCACCTCCCGGTCGCGATCCACGGACTCACCACATTCACCGCCTTACTATGCAGCGCGCTGTTCACCGTGAACAGCCCCAGCGAACTCCCGCTTCGTTCCGCCTCGTAGACCGTCCCCGGCTCCAGCGCCATCGGAACGGGATCAGCCTTGTACTCGGTTGCGTCCCAGAACTTGCCGTCGATCAGAATCGCGATCGGCACCAGCGTCGTCTTGCCGCTCGCCGTCATTTGCAGCACGCCTATCGCCCGCGGCCCCGTCTCTTTCTTCTTGGCAACTTTCCGCTCTCCGGGCGTGATCTGCGGCCGCTCTTCCTGCGCCGATACGAACCCGCTGCAGCAAACCACACTGCCAAGCAGCGCGACGGCTAACGCCCCGCGCCGAAAAATCCGGTTGTTGCGCAGTTTGGGCTGCTGGACAGCCTGGTCATCCCGAGCGGAGCCGCTTTCCAGGCGGAGAGAGGGATCTCCCGTTTCTCTGGCCTCGCGCGAAAGCCAGACTGCACCACTACCAAACATCCCGCAATCTGAAATGAAGCCCAAAATGAAGTGTAAAATCTTGATGGAACCCAACTGCCCGGATGCCGTGGCCACGGCATTCCCCGCGTTTGACTTCGATCCCGGAGAAACTCCCATGAACATCGCCATGAACATCAATGATAAGGCTCCCGACTTCACTTTGCAGGACGAGAACGGAAAAGAAATCGCGTTGAAAGACCTGCGCGGCAAAACGATTGTTCTCTACTTCTATCCCCGCGCCGACACGCCCGGCTGCACCATCGAGGCCTGCGAATTCCGCGACACCTACAAAAAGATGCAGAAGACTGGCGCCGTGCTGCTCGGCATCTCCCCCGACACCCCGAAAGCGCAAAAGAAATTCCAGGACAAATTCAGCCTCCCTTTCACCCTGCTCGCCGACGCCGACAAGAAAGTCGCCGAAGCCTTCGGCGTCATGAAAGAAAAAAACATGTACGGCAAGAAAGTCTGGGGAGTCGCGCGAACGACTTTCATCATCGGACCCACCGGCAAGATTCAACACATCTTCGAAAAAGTGAAGCCCGAAGGCCACGCCGAAGAAGTCCTGGCCTACCTGAAAGAATCCGCCAAAGGCGCCGCCTAAGCCAGCACAACGGAAGCGGCCGCCTCTGCATCATCTCTCCGAAGGAGGAATCGCCATGCTGAACCTGGTCGGAACGATTTTCGCCGTCACACTGCTGACCGTAGCTGCACTCGCCGCCAGCCCCAAACCACCCCAGGCCCCATCCGATGCCCAGGTCTCAATCGTGATCATCTTCAAAGACGGCCACCAGCAAACTTTCGCTATGTCGGACGTCGCCCGCATCGAGTTCACAGGCGCCAGCGACTCCACCGTTGGGCCGGATTATTTCCTGGGCAAATGGGAAGTCGGCAACGGGAGTAGCGGAACCTTCTTCATCAAGCTCGAATCGAACGGTGAAGCCAGCCGGTCCTTCGGCGCCAGTCACGGCATCTGGAGCGTGGTCGGCGACGAAGCCCGCATCAGCTGGGACGACGGTTGGCACGACGCGATCCGCAGGATTGGCGAGGCGCACGAAAAATTTGCCTTCGCCCCCGGCGCCACATTCTCGGACAAACCGGACAATGTCGGCGACGCCAGGAAGATCGAACCCTAGTCAGCGTAAGGTCAGCATTAGATCCATACCCGCAGGAACTATTCCTGCCGAGTATTCGTATCATGACATGGGGAGCATGTATCGTAGAGTCCCGTCTGCCCTTTGGAGGAAAACGATGCCCGGTCTAACCCGAGGAGTGATCGCTGCTGCAACCCTGTTTGTTGCTTTTGCCGCCGCTGCCAAACCTGCGCTCGCCGACGATCGCCAATCCATCGTCATCGTCTACAAAGACGGTCACCGCCAAAGCCTCTCCATGGCCGAAATCACCCGTATCGACGTCAAGCCCCCGGCTGCGATCGTCTACAAAGACGGCCACCGCGAAAAGCTTCCCGCCGACATCGATCGAATTGAATTCGCCGCATCGGACTTCACCATGATGCCCACCCGCGCGCATTTCGTAGGCAAGTGGCAAGTCGGTGAGGGCGACAATGGCGGCACGTTCTACATCACCCTCGACGCCGACGGAACCGCCAGAAAGACCCTCGGCCCTCCCCACGGCACTTGGACGCTCGTCGATGGAGAAGCCCGCATCACCTGGGACGACGGCTGGCATGACGCGATCCGCAAAGTGGGCGCGAAGCACGAGAAGGTCGCCTTCGAACCCGGCAAGTCCTTCGACGACACCCCCTCCAACATCACCGCCGCAAAAAACACCGACCCCCAGCCGATCTAGCGTCTTTAGGATGCCGCAGTGCTTTTAGCGCCCGCGATCAACGGAGCTTCTATCTCACAAAGTGGGTGCCCCATTTCTCGCGTTTTTGCGAGAAAGCCTGCCCTGAGCTTGTCGAAGGGTGGGGATTGGCCCGGCCACGCCGCCCCATCTCGACTTCGCGGTAAAGACCAACAACGACCGAATCAGCCCCGGGCTCTCGCCCGCCGAGCCGACAACCTCTTCCCCTTGCGTTTAGAATTCCTTCCGCATGCCTAAGTCGCAAACTTCGGCCGTCGCCCCGCAGATCCATCCCCTGCCTCGCGCCTTTTACGGCCGCGATCCGCGCCGCGTCGCTCGCGAACTCCTGGGCAAGGTGCTGGTTCGTAAACGCGGAGAATCCCCTCTCACCGCCCGCATCGTCGAAGTCGAAGCCTACCTCGGCCAAAACGATCCCGCCTCCCACGCCGCCGCCGGCAACACCGCCCGCACTTCCGTCCTGTTCGGACCACCCGGCCACGCCTACGTCTATTTCATCTACGGCACCCACTACTGTCTCAACGTCTCCTGCGAATCGGAAGGCCAAGCCGGAGGCGTTCTGTTCCGCGCCCTCGAACCGCTCTCCGGCATGGAAGAAATGGCCCGAGCGCGCGGCCTCGAGATTCATGATCCCAAAAAAACCAGCATGGAAATCCCCATCAGAAGTCCAATCAAAGATCTGATCAAACTGACCAGCGGCCCCGGCCGACTCTCCGAAGCCTTCGCCATCACCCGCGTCCGCGACAACGGAAGCGATCTCACCTCCTCCGCCAGCAGCCTCTGGATCGGCGACGATGGATACCGAGCCCGCAAAATCAAAATCACCCCCCGCATCGGCATCTCCAAAGCGACCGAAGCCCCCCTGCGCTACCTGATCGCCGGAAACCCCTTCGTCTCAGGTCGAAAGTAAGACGTCGAAAGTAAGACAGGATTATGTGGGGCCGGGTCGGAGTCTGCCCTGAGCTAAAGGCGAAGGGACCCGGTCAGCGGCCGCAGGCCGCCTGCCTTTCCCCGCCAGTGGCCGTATTTGCCTTGCTATCGAAGCAGCGCAGAGAGAGAATTGCGCCAGCAATGCCACTCCGTTCCCTTCTCGCCGCGCTCGTCCTCGCCGTCGTAGCATCGCCCTCACTCGCCGCCGCCGATGCCGCCATTTCCCATCCAACTCCCACCAACTCTTACATCCTCGTCGGCTTCGCCGGGGGCTTTGAACGTCACGACAATCCCCGCCACGGCCCGGTGCAACTCGCCCACCAAATTCAGTCCGATCTTCCCAGCGGCTCCTCTATCCAGGTCTTCGAGAACCGCCACCGCAAGGACGCCTACAACACGATCCTTCGCCGCCTCGACTCCAATCATGACGGCGTCTTAAGCAGCGCGGAAAAATCTCAGGCGCGCATCATCCTCTTTGGCCATAGTTGGGGAGCGTCCGCCGTCGTCATGCTGGCTCGCGAACTGAACCGCGCCGGAATCCCCGTGCTCCTCACCGTCCAGGTCGACAGCATCGCCAAGCCCTGGCAAAACGATAGCGTCATCCCCGAAAATGTCGTGGCCGCTGTCAATTTCTACCAGCCCCACGGCCTTCTCCACGGTCGCAAACGCATCACCGCCGCCAACGATTCGAAGACCCAGATTCTCGGCAACTATCGTTTCGATTACCGGAAAACGCCAGTCTGGTGCCCCGGAGCGACATGGTTCCAGCGGAACTTCTCTCGCAGCCACATGCAGAGCCAATGCGATCCCGGCCTGTGGTCGCAAGTCGAAGCCCTGGTGCGTCAACGTCTCCAGCCTAAACTCGAACCTCAACCCGCCACCGTCGCAGCTCTTCCCCAACCGTAAGCCGCCGAATTCCTTCGTGATACTTCGTGTCCTTCGTGGTTAAAGATTTTTCTTCGTGGTATCCAACCGAGCCGGATCAGACGACTCCCCGGGCAACTCCCCGAATGGATTGCGACTCCAAATAAAGTAATCAGGAGTATGATCATTAAAGGCGGGTTTGCCCTCCCGGGCAGCCCGCCAATGTTCCGCGATGTCCGAAGGATGTTCCAAGGCATCTTCAAAGGATGCCCGGTGGAGGGACCCGCAATGACTACACCCACCTTGCTGAAAGCTCTTCTGGCAAGAATCGCTTCTTTCACCCTGATCTTCATATTCAAGATCTTCATATTCACGATCTCCGTATTCACCGTCTGCGCACCCACCCCAGCACTGGCCCAACATGGCGGCGGTGGAGGTCATGGCGGTGGCGGCGGTTCCCATGGCGGCGGCTCGTACGGAGGCGGGGGCTACCATGGCGGAGGGTCTTCCTACGGAGGAGATCGCGGCGGCAGCCGGGGCAATTACGGCGGCAGCAACGGGAGCATGCGCGGAGGTTCGTCCTCGTCCTCGTCCCGCAGTTCCGCCTCATCCAGACCTTGGACCTTCGAAGGCGGAGGCTCTCGCAACCTCTCCGCATCTCGCAGTGGAAGTGCCTCGTCAGCCCGCCAATCCACCATTGCCGACGGTCAATTCCATTCCTTCGGCAGCGCCCACACCGCCGCCGCCTCTCTGCACTCGGGTGCTCACTCCGCGGTAAGCGCTACAGCCGGTCACGCTAGCGTCGTGGTGGCGGGTGGATGGCACGGCGGTTGGGGTTACGGCTGGCACGGCGGCTGGGGTTGGGGCGGTGGTTGGGGCTGGGGCGGATGTTGGGGTTGCGGTTGGGGCTTCGGTTTTGGCTGGGGCCCGGGTTGGGGTCCGTTCTGGGCCTGGCCGCCCTACTGGGATAGCCCCTGGTGGAGCTACAACTATCCTCCACCCGCCTACATCTACCCGGACTGACGCTTTGTCATTCCGAGCAAGCGCTTTTCGCGCAGCGAGAGCCTGCCCTGAGCGAAGCCGAAGGGAATCAGGGCGAGCCGCCCGAAGCGTCGCGCAGCTTTGATTCAGAAAAGCCGCGACGCATTAATCGCGCGTTTGGCTCGCTTCCATCTTAAGGCGCGAGCTCAAACACCGGTCCCCGCTCGCGTGACGCCTAGCAAAATATTATCGATCAGCCGCGTGTCCCCCACAAAAGCCGCAACCGCCACCAGCGCGCCGCCAGAAACATCCTCGACCGGATCCAGCGTCTCCGGATCCACAATCTCAAAATAATCCAACCGCACCGAATTCTCCCCGGCAAATTCCTCGCGCCCCGCCGACGCCAGCCGCCTCGCATCCCGCTCACCCGCATTTACCAACCGTTGCACGCGCAGCAACGAATGATGCAGCACCAGCGCCCGCTTCCGCTGCTCGCCATCCAGATACGCATTCCGCGAGCTCATAGCCAGCCCATCCGCCTCGCGCACAATCGGACAAACCACAATCTCCACCGCCAGATTCAAATCGCGCACCATGCGCCGTACGATCGCCACCTGCGCCGCATCCTTCTGCCCAAAAAACGCCGAATCCGGCTCGACCACATGAAACAACTTGGCCACCACCGTGGCCACTCCGCGAAAATGCCCCGGCCGCGAACGCCCATCCAGCTTCTCGCTCAGCCCCTCGACAGTAACCCAGGTCACAGCGTCAGTTGGATACATTTCTTCCACCGAAGGCGCAAACAGCAACTGCGCGCCCTCGCGTTCCAGCATTTCGCAGTCACGCTCAAACGACCGTGGATACTTCGCCAGATCTTCCGACGGCCCAAACTGCGTAGGGTTCACGAAGATCGAAGCCGCGACCACATCGGCACCCGCCCGCGCCGCGCGTACCAGAGACAAGTGCCCCTCATGCAGCGCACCCATGGTCGGCACAAATCCCAGCCGTCCGCCCGCGCGCCGGATGGCGCGAGAAGCACTCCGCATTTCTTGCATCGTCGTGAAGATTTGCAAGGCGAGATTCAGAAAAAAGCCGCTAAAGTCCTCAATGTGGAAGCAGCCGCTACTCAAAATGTGGAGACCGCCGCCACGGCTGTCCGGTCGAGCGCAGCTCGACCGATTCGTGGCCAGTGTCACCAACTCGTCATAGCCAGAGAAGGTTGGCAGTTACCTTGCCACCATCGGCACATCATTCTTCGCCGCCCACACCAGCGCGACAATCCATCCAATCACGCTCCATCCCAGAAACAGCTTGAGCAGAAAGATGGCCAGCAGATCCCGCTTGCTGCGCGCCAATGCAATGATCGACGGCAGAAAATACATCACAAACCCAAAACCAAAGAAAGGAAAAAACAACAACGTTGAGAGAATCATGATCCCCTCCTTTTCCCTAGCCTAGCACTAAAGGTACGTAATCGAGGGCATTTCCGTTCCGCCTTATCCGTGCGAACCCGCGAAAATCCGTGGCAAAGGAGTTCGCCCTTACCGCCGCATCGCCCGCTTGCGCTCCAGCACCGTGTCCAGCCCCGCTTTGGTCTCCGCCGGCAAATGATACGACTCCTCGTCCCCTGGATACTGCCGCGACTTTACATCCGCCCGAAACGCTTCGACCGCGTTCGTGATCAGCGCCGCCGCGTCGCCATAACGCCGCACAAACTTCGCCGGAGTCCCAAACGTTAGATTCAATATGTCATGAAACACCAGCACCTGCCCGTCGCACTCCGGGCCCGCCCCAATCCCAATCGTCGGCGTACTGACCTCGCCCGTGATCAAAGCCGCGACTTCCCGGGGAATGCCTTCCAGATAAAGACACGCCACGCCCGCGCGATCCAGCGCCACCGCATCGCGCATCAGTTGCTCTATCGCGCTCAGACTTTTCCCCTGCACCTTGTACCCGCCCATCACATTCACCGACTGCGGGGTCAGCCCAATGTGCCCCGCCACCGGAATCTCCGCGTCAATAATCTGCCGGATCAACTCCGCCCGCTTCTCTCCGCCCTCAATCTTCACCACCTCCGCGCCACCTTCCTTGACGAAAAGTAGCGCATTGCCAACGGCGGTTTTTGGGTCAACCTGATATGTCCCGTAAGGCATGTCGGCAACCAGCAGCGCGTTTTTCACCCCGCGCCGCACCGCCTTTACGTGATGCAGCATCTCGTCCATCGTGACCGAGAGCGTGTTCTCGTACCCCAGCATGGTTTGCGCCAGCGAATCCCCCACCAGCACCATGTCAATGCCAGCCTCATCCACTAAACGCGCGGCGGAGTAGTCATAAGCAGTCAAACAAGTGATGGGTTCGTGGCGGAGTTTCCGTTCCCGCAGAGATGCGGTCGTAATCTTAGGGCGCGATTCGTCCATACGACGAACGCCGATCGGGGTCAAGCTCATGCTGTCCTCCAGTGCCCCTCCAGCCCAGCCGGATAGAGCCTGTACGCATCTTGGCGTCTACAGCTATTTTGGACGACGCTGCGATGATTATAGCCCCCAACAGCGTCGGAGTCGATGCGGTTATGAGTCAATGTTCTCATCCATTTAGCAAGATCGGCGTTGACTGCTGCCGTTGATGGATCCCCCCGGACAGCTGCTTCTTTTTCTCCGGACCTCGATATGCGTAAGACATTGGATCTTACGTCTTACTCCATGGTAAGATTTACCCATGGCAACTTATCGCACCGTAATCAGCTCGAAAGGCCAAGTAGTAATTCCCGCCGAACTCCGCGAGCAATTTGGCCTCGAAAAAGGCACTCCCGCAAACTGGACTGAAGAAAACGGCCGACTCATACTGACTCCAGTTACGGAACGTCTTCTTGACGAGATCCAGGGATTTCTCAAGCCCCGTCCGGGTGAGCCTTCGATGTTTGAAGAGCACTTCAAAGATCGGGAGCGCGAGCGTCAGAGAGAGAGAGAGAAGTGGTGATCTCCGCACTTTCCCGCAGCAAACCTAGACGATATGTTCTTGATGCCAATGCCCTGATTGGGTTCCTCGAAGACCGTGCCGGGACGTCTTCGCGAGTCCGGCGACTGCTGGAGGAGGCCTTTCGCCACGACCTTCCTCTTCTCCTCTCGGCTGTAAATTGGGGAGAGGTTTTCTATGTCTCGTGGCGTCAACACGGCGAGGCCAATGCTCGGCAGGCAGAATCAAAATTGCGGCACCTGCCTATCGCGGTCATCCCAGTCGACATCGACCGCGCCACTCGCGCCGCTGCCCTCAAACAAAAACACAACTTGGGCTATGCCGATGCCTTTGCCGCGGAACTCGCCTTGGAGCGTGGCGCATGGCTGGTGACCGCCGACCCTGAATTTTCCAGGATGGGTAAGACCCTGTCTTTGTATCCTCTCCCTCGCCACGAGCGAAAGAGTTGAGGCCACCCTCAAACTCCCGATTCATCCCATTCCTACCAGTAGCCGCTGGCCCTAATTACTGACCCTGAACACTGACCACCGAGCACTGACGACTACCCTAAGCTCCCGCCCCCTCCCCGCCCAACGGCAAGAAGTATTGCGTCCCCTTGATCGGCTCCGTCACTTTCCGCAGCAACTCCTGCAAGTCCTCATTGCGATCGACAAAATCAATCTCCGAAGTATTCACAATCAGCAGATCCGACGACGTGTAATGAAAAAAGAAGTGCTCGTAAGCCTTCACCACTTCTTCCAGATACTCATCACTCACCGCTTTTTCTGCCGGAGCATTCTTCTTCTTGAGCCGCTTCTTCAGCACCTCCGGCGTAGCCTGCAGATAAATCACCAGGTCGGGCGTCGGCAACTGCTCGCGGAAATGGTTGTAGTACCGGTTATAAGTATCGAGTTCCTGGTCGGTCAGATTGAGGCAGGCAAACAGCTTGTCTTTCTCGAAGATGAAATCCGACACCACAATCTTCTGCGACTGCGGCCCCAGATCGAGCGCCCGCAGCTTCTCGAACCGCCGCACCAGAAACGTGAACTGCGCCTGAAACGCCGCGCCCCGGTCACCCTCATAAAACGAATCCAGAAACGGATTCGCCTCCGCCTCCATCACTCGCTGCGCATTCAGCCGCTCCGCCAGAATCCGCGCCAGCGTGCTCTTGCCCACTCGGATGGGCCCTTCCACAGCAATGTACCGGGGGAGTTCGAAAAGATTAGCCATGTTTTCGTAGGACGAGTTCGAGCGATGTTTCGGAATTCAGAGGATATCTCGGATGGCCCCGAGTGGCAATTGCGGGATGAGTTAACAGGGACGATTGAGTAATTGAGAAATTTAGTAATTGAGGAATTGAAAATTCTAAGGCGCCCCGCCTTTCAATTTCCCAATTACTAAATTTCCCAATTACTCAATCCATTACAATCCCTCCCATGCTCGGAACCGTGCTCGCCGCAACGGCCGCCAGCGCCGCGCTCTCCGCCGCCGGTTACCAATCCATGGCTCCCACCGGACAATGGTACGGCCGCACCTTCACCGGCCTGCCCCGCGGCACCAAACAACTAGCACTCACCTACGACGACGGCCCCAACGATCCCCACACTCTGCGCTTGCTCGAAGTCCTCGCAAAGCACAACGTAAAAGCGACGTTCTTCCTGATCGGCCGCTACGTCCAGCAACGTCCCGACCTCGCCCGCGAAATCGTCCAAGCCGGTCACGTAGTCGGCAACCACACCTTCACGCATCCCTTGCTGACCTTCAAGAGCGCGGCCGCAACCCGCCAGGAACTTTCCGCCTGCAACGCAGCCTTGAATGACGCACTCGGCAAACCGCCAAGTCTGTTTCGCCCCCCCTTCGGCGGACGCCGCCCCGCCGTCCTGCGCATCGCCCGCGACCTAGGCCTTGAGCCCGTAATGTGGAACGTCACTGGCTTCGACTGGACCGCCCCGCCATCCGCAGTGATCGAACAAAAAGTCGCAAGGCAAATCCGCGGTGGCGACGTGATCCTCTTACACGACGGCGGCCACAAACAAATGGGCGCCGAACGCTCCCAAACAGTCGTAGCCACAGATCACCTGATCGCGAAATACAAGCTGGAAGGCTACGAATTCAAAACCATCCCGCAGATGATGGAAAAGAGATGACGGAAAGAAAGAACCGACTCCAGATTTTCAATATCTCAAATTTCTAAATTTCCCAATTGCTCAATCGCCCCTACCCTCGCACCGCCGCAAACGCCACCTTCGCCGCCTCGACCGTTCGCGCCACATCCTCGTCCGTATGCGCAGCCCCCACAAACGCCGCCTCATACTGCGAAGGCGGCAAATACACCCCACTATCCAGCATGCTGCGAAAGAATTTCCCGAACGCCTCCGTCTTCGACCTCGACGCCGATTCCCAATCCGTCACCGGCCCCGGCTGAAAGAACCAGGTAAACATCGATCCCACACGGTTAAAGCAAAGCGCCACTCCCGCGTCCCGAGCCGCCGCCGCCACGCCCTCCACCAACTCCGCGCTCAGTTTCTCCAGCCGCGGATAAATCTCTCCCTTACGATCCCGCAACTGCTTCAACATCGCGCATCCCGCCGCCATCGCCAGCGGATTCCCCGACAGCGTCCCCGCCTGATACATCGGCCCCAGCGGCGCCACCAGATCCATAATCTCCTTCGGCCCGCCATACGCGCCCACCGGCAACCCTCCGCCAATAATCTTCCCCATCGTCGTCAGGTCAGGGCGAATGTTGTACAACTCCTGCGCTCCGCCAAACGCCACACGAAATCCCGTCATCACCTCGTCAAAAATCAGCACCGACCGCTCCCGCTCCGTCAGCATCCGCAGCCCCACCAGATAGTCGTCCGCCGCCGGAACGCATCCCATGTTTCCCACCACCGGCTCCACAATCACGCACGCAATCTGGTGCTTGAATTTCTGGAACGCATGCTCGACCACCGAAAGATTATTGAACGGCAGCGCCAGCGTGAACTGCGTGAACTCCTCCGGCACGCCCGCCGATCCCGGAATCCCCAGCGTGGCCACACCCGACCCCGCCTTCACCAGTAGCGCGTCCGCATGCCCGTGATAGCACCCTTCAAACTTCACAATATATTTTCGTTTCGTATAAGCCCGCGCCAGCCGGATCGCCGACATCGTCGCTTCCGTCCCCGAACTCACAAAGCGCACTTTCTCCACATGCGGAAACGCCCCAATCACCAGCTCCGCCAGATCAGCCTCTGCCGCCGTCGAAGCTCCAAAACTCGTCCCGTTGCAAGCCGCCGCCAGAATCGCATCCAGCACATTCGGCTCCGCATGCCCCAGAATCAGCGGTCCCCATGATCCGATGTAATCGATGTACTCATTCTCGTCCGCGTCCCAAATGTGCGAACCCTTCCCGCGCACAATAAACGGAGGATCTCCTCCCACCGCGCGAAACGCCCGCACCGGTGAATTCACCCCGCCCGGAATCATGCTCTCCGCCCGCTGCTGCAGCCGCCGCGACTGCTCGGTTTTTCTCGATGAAGTGGACGTCATCAATCCCCTCGACTCACGTAGCGGCGGACGCATTCGTCCACCCTCCCTCTTAGGCGCTATCGCTCACTCATGCAACGCATCACTATAGCAGCGCCCTCACCAAGCAGCTCGAAATCCGAATTCATCAGATATTCATCCTTCTGCAATCCCTTTGCAACATCGCCTCAGTACGCTGAATCCATCAAGTTACCCTTCTAACCGGGAGGGTTTTGAGGGACAGTCTCGGGGGCTCCGGACTGTCCTTTTTGTTTTTAGTGTTGCCCGTTAAGACAACGAAACGAGGGTGCCCCATCCTTTCGCGTTCTTTGCGAAAGGGTGGGACACGATGAAGCCTGCGGTGCCGTTTCTTCTCTCTACCTCACTCCTTCCGTTAACCCCAATTAACTCCCCATCGTATAATCACTCCCATGATCACCGTCTCCAAGGAGGACTACCTCAAGTCAATCCTCGAAGCCGAAAGCGAAGGCGAAACCGTAATCTCCGCCCGCCTCGCCGACCTGCTCAAAGTCTCCCCGCCCGCCGTAACCATGGCCCTCCGCCGCCTGAAAAAAGACGGCCTCGTCCGCGTCGCCTCCAGCGGCGAAGTCAGCCTCACCGCCGCCGGCCGCAAAATCGCCCGCAAACTCACTCTCCGCCATCACTTGATCGAACGCATGCTCTCCGAACTTTTCGGCATGGAATGGTGGAAGGTCCACGACGAAGCCGAGCGCCTCGAGCACGCTGTCTCTCCCGACTTCGAAGACAAGCTCCTCGCGAAACTAGGCTCCGGTGGCGCCTGCCCGCACGGAAATCTAAGTGAACTCGAAGGCCCCGCCAGCCGCCGCCGCCGTGGCCTGGTCCTGCTCGCCGACGCCGAACTTGACAACACCTACACCGTCAGCGGAATCTACGAACGCGATCGCCAACTCCTCGAATTCCTGGAACACCGCGGCGTCCGCCCCGGCGCGAAGCTGCGCCTGCTAGAACGCAACTACGACCAAACCCTAACCCTCTCCACTCCCGCCGGAACCGTGTCGCTAGGCCCGGCAGCCTCCGAGCGAGTCTGGTTAACCCAAGCCAAACCCTCAAAACGCTGAGTCCCTTGTCATCCCGAGCAAGCGTTTTTTGCGCAGCGAGGGATCTGGGCGAGCCGCGCGGTGCGTCGCGCCCTTTGCGACGCAATAATCGCGCGTTTGGCTCGCATCCTTTTAAGCTGTTCCGTCCCGATAAAATAGTTAACCATAGTTTATCTTCTCCTATATACTTACGCTAATAAGTGGGCCACGCCCGAAGCTCCGCCGCTTCCTCCGCATGAACGAGACCACCAAAACCACGAAGCCGCCGCGGGAATTGCCTTCGCACGCCCACCTCGACTCCGCCTCCGTCGTCATCACCCACGAAGATATCGATCGCGCCCATGACCGCGACCGCGTCTCCGAAACCCGTGCCCAGCATGGCCCCTGGTCGCGCGCCCGCCTGCTCTGGCTGCTGGTCGGCCCCGGCATCCTCGTCATGCTCGGAGAAAATGACGGCCCCAGCATGCTCTCCTATGCCGCCACCGGCGCGCACTACGGCATTGGATTCTTTCTCCCATTCGTCGTGCTCACCTTCGTCATGGCTTGCGTCGTCCAGGAAATGACCGTCCGCCTCGGCGCCGCTACCCATCGCGGACACGCCGAACTCATCTTCGACCGCTTCGGCCCCTTCTGGGGATGGTTTTCCATGATCGACCTCATGGTCGGCAACTTCCTCACCCTGGTCACCGAATTCATCGCCATCCGCGCCGGCCTCGGATTCTTCGGCGTCCCTCCCGCAATCTCCGTTCTCGGCGCATGGCTAGTCCTATTCGTCGCCCTGATGGCCCACCGCTACTGGACCTGGGAGCGCATCACGCTAGTCGCCGCCATGTTCAATCTGGTCTTCATCCCCGTTGCCCTGCTCACCCACCCCCACTGGGGAGCCATCGGCAGCGCGTTAATCACCTGGGGGCCACGCCCCGGCCTGACCCAGGAAACCGTCATCATTCTGCTCTCCAACATCGGCGCGACCGTCACCCCCTGGATGCTCTTCTTCCAGCAAAGCGCCATCGCCGACAAAGGTCTCACCACGCACGACATCCGCTTCGGCCGCATCGATACCATCCTCGGCGCGACTCTGGCAGCCCTCGCAGCTCTGGCCACCATAATCTGCACCGCCCCGCTCTTCGCGCACGGCATGTCCACCGGAAATTTCGAAGCCGCCGAATTCGCCCAAGCCCTCCAACCCTTCGTCGGCCACTGGGGCGCAGCATTGTTCGCGCTAGGAATGTTTGAAGCCGGCATGGTCGCTGCTGTAACGATCTCAACTTCCTCCGCCTACGCCTTCGGAGAAGTCGCTCACCGTCCGCACAGTCTGAATCTCCCCTTCCAGCAGGGAAAATCTTTTTACCTGGTCCTGATCCTCGAAGCCGCCGCCGCCGCCGGCCTGGTCCTGATCCCCGGCATCCCCCTGGTCTATATCGTGCTGCTGGTCAACGTCATCGCAGTCCTGGCCATGCCGCCAGCATTGCTGTTCCTCTACCTGCTGGTGAACGATCGTGAAATTATGGGAGACCTCGTCAGCCCTCTATGGGCCAACGCCCTGGCGCTTGCAGTAGTAGTGATCCTGGTCGCCGCCGGCCTGCTATTCGGCATCAGCGTAGTAGCTCCCCACGCCCTGGCGCTAATCGGAGGCAAGTAAATGAGAGAGTAGAAAACCGCGAAGCAGACGTTCGCATAGCAGCCGCGAAGCGGCGAAAGAATACAGCCCACAGCGCAAGCTGTGGGTACGCCATCACGAAATCAACCAGCCCCAGCGGGGCGAAAGAAGACTTCTCCCGGAAACGGAGGCGAAGTTAAAATGACACCAAAACTCGATCCCACTCCCGCCGACGAAATCAGCAGCGCCGACCTCGCCTCCGTCGTCGCCTCCCTCGAACCCGATCAACTCATCTCGGAAAAAGAAAAGCATCACTGCCCCCGCCGCCGCCTGACCAGCACCGAAATGATCATCTTCTGGGCCCTCCGCTTCTATCTTGTATTCATGTTCGGAGTCGTCCTCTATCAAATCCTCACCAGCGCGCGATAACCTTCCGCCTCCGCGTGGCGTAGCGCCCTTCCGCTTCGCTCAGGGCAGGCCTTTCAGCGACGCGATCAATCGTCGGAACAACCACCCTGTCATCCCGACCGGAGCCGGAGCGCCAGCGACGGCGGAGTGGAGGGACCTGTTGTTTTTTCGGCACGCCCTGAGACCTCAACCGCGAGCAACCCTACTCCGGACGATCCGGATAAATCGCTCTCGGGAACCGCAAATGAATCAACCCCGCGCACACCAGCAAAACGACCATCGCAAAAATACTCCCTTCCGGCCCCGCCGATCCTCCGGTAACCCAATTCGCCCCGTGTACCGACGTATTCAAAAATCGCCCGACCCCCAGCAGCCCGCTGTCCGGCGTGCCGTAGAAAAATGTCTCCGCCCAATCCCACGCCGCGTGGAATCCAATGGCGAACCACAAATTACCCGTGCGCCGGATCATCAGGCAAAACAGCAGCCCCGTCACCACCACCTGCAAAATCCCCAGCACGTTCTCCCCGTGATTGCCCAAGTGCGCCGCTCCGAACACCGCCGACAGAAACAGCGCCGCCGGCCAGAATCGTATCCGCCTCGACATCGTGAACAGCCAGTACCCGCGAAAAGCCAACTCCTCATGCAACGACACCGCCAGAAAAGTAACGCCCCACGCCAGCCCCCACCGCAAAACCGCGCCTCCCGCCAGCCCCACCGAGTCGATCTGGAAATGCCCCGAACCCCACTGCGCCAGCAGGATCGCCGAAAGCATGGCGAATCCCCAAACCGCACCTTCCCAAAATCTTTTCCCGAACGCCTGCCCCGGAGGAATCCCATAATCGGCCAGCGAACGCTTCTCCACGCGGGAAACAACCCAAGTCGCGAGCCAGACAAAAAATGCCGCGGCCGCCTTGATCGGCAATTCGGTCTCCACCGTCAACACCGAAGGATTCCGCTTGCCCCCGAGATGCAACCCGAGTATTAGAGCCAACGGAGCAAATGCGATCCCCGCCCAGATCAACAGCCGGATCCGATCATTACGCCACGAGGACTTACGTTGCCCCGACCCTCCCGCGTTCCCCAGATTCGAGTCGCGGCCGGGGCCGGACTCGTTGTTCAATTCCTTGGCTAGAGGTGGACCAGACTCATCAGGCAAGGGCGCCCTCCTTTGTGGAAAGACAAAGTATGACAGTCGCACCTGTACCGCGCCAGTACGATCGCCCGGCGAATTACGGCGGCTGCCCCATTTCTCGCCCGCCCTTAGCGCGAGAAGTGGGAATCGGCGACGCGAAGACAAACCACCCCAAGCATCCCTTCGTGAACCTTCGTGTCCTTAGTGCTTGATGCCTTTCTTTCTGCCTGTCAAACACACTCAGCCCGAGCAAGCATGCCGCAACTAAGCAATTCCACCCCAAACGAATTACACTAATAAGTCTGAAATCTAAATGTGGAGACAGCCGCCCAAGCCTGCCCTGAGCGAAGTCGAAGGGGCTGTCTGCGGAGCGCAGCTCCGCCGTAATTCATACCGAGGAAGGCCATCATGTCCGTCAACAGCTTCAACAGCAAATCCACCCTCAAAGTCGGCAGCAAAGAATACGAAATCTACCGCCTCGACGCCCTCGACAAGCAAGGCATCCCGACGACTCATCTCCCGTTCTCCCTCCGCATCCTGCTCGAAAACCTCCTCCGCACCGAAGACGGCCGCAACGTCACCAAAGAAGAAATCCGCGCCCTCGCTAGTTGGAACAAGCATTCCAAGCCAGAAAAAGAAATCGCCTTCACCCCCAGCCGCGTCCTCCTGCAGGATTTCACCGGCGTCCCCTGCGTAGTCGACCTGGCCGCCATGCGCGACGCCATGCAAACCCTCGGCGGCGACCCCGCTCTGATCAACCCGTTACAACCAGTCGAACTGGTCATCGACCACTCGGTGCAAGTCGACGAATTCGGCACCTCCACCGCCTTCGACATGAACGCCCTGCTCGAATTCCAGCGCAACAAAGAGCGCTACTCCTTCCTCCGCTGGGGCCAAACCGGTTTCAGAAATCTAGCCATCGTCCCTCCCGACACCGGCATCGTCCACCAAGTCAACCTGGAATATCTAGCCCGCGTAGTCTTCGTGAACGAAACCAACGGCGCTGGCGACAGAAACGCCAAACGCCAAGCCTACCCCGACACCCTGGTAGGCACCGACAGCCACACGACAATGATTAATGGTTTGGGGGTTTTAGGTTGGGGCGTGGGTGGGATCGAGGCCGAGGCTGCGATGCTCGGGCAGCCTGTTTCCATGCTGATTCCGTTGGTGGTGGGGGTGAAGCTGACGGGGCGGTTGCGCGAAGGCGCGACAGCGACTGATTTTGTTCTCACTGTGACTGAGATGTTGCGCAAGCATGGGGTCGTCGGGAAATTCGTGGAGTACTTCGGTCCTGGCCTGAGGGATTTGCGCCTCGCCGATCGCGCGACTATTGCCAACATGTCTCCCGAATACGGCGCGACATGCGGAATTTTTCCCATCGACAAAGAGACGCTGCGCTATCTGAAGCTCACCGGCCGCAGCGAAGATCAGATTGCGCTGGTGGAAGCCTACAGCCGCGAGCAAGGCTTGTTTCACGACGAAAAAACTCCCGAGGCGGAATATTCCGAACTGCTCTCGCTCGATCTCGCGACCGTCGAGCCGAGTCTGGCTGGCCCAAAGCGCCCGCAGGATCGCGTCGTGCTCTCGCAGGCAGGCGAGTCGTTTAACAAGGCGCTGCCTTCGCTGATCAAACCGAAATCCGCGAAAACCACGGGTGCGCAAGTACTCCCGGATGTTGGGAAGAGTGGGAGTGCCGCGCCGGCCAACGCCAAGAGTTGGGAGTCCGAAGGCGGCAGCCCTGCTGCGATCGGCGTGGAAGATCCCAACGTCCACGAACATGTTTCCGCTTCGGTGAAAGATTCCCTGAAGCACGGCAGCGTAGTAATCGCGGCCATCACTTCCTGCACCAACACGTCGAACCCTTCAGTTCTGATCGGCGCCGGCCTCCTCGCCAAAAAGGCTGTCGAGAAAGGCCTGACCATGCCGCCGTGGGTGAAGACGTCGCTCGCGCCCGGCTCAAAAACTGTGACCGACTATCTCGCCAAGGCCGGCTTGACGCCGTATCTTGAGAAGCTGAAGTTTCATCTAGTCGGCTACGGTTGTACGACTTGCATCGGCAACTCGGGCCCGCTGCCCGAAGAAGTTTCGAAAGCCATCGACGAGAAAGAGTTAGTCGTCGCCTCAGTGCTCTCCGGCAATCGCAATTTCGAAGGCCGCATCAATTCCGAAGTCCGCGCCAATTATCTGATGTCCCCCCCGCTGGTTGTTGCGTTTGCGCTGGCCGGACGCATCGACATCGACCTGCGCAAGGACCCCATCGGCAAAGGCCGCGACGGTCAGCCCGTCTACATGGCCGACATCTGGCCCTCGCAGCGCGAGATCGAAGAGACCATGCAGCAGTCGATCACGTCGGAAATGTTTTCCAAATCCTACGCCGACGTCTTTCAGGGCGACGAGCGCTGGCGCGGCCTGGCCGTGCCCAAAGGCCAGACTTACTTGTGGGAGGAGGATTCCACCTACATCCGCCGCGCTCCGTATTTCGACGACATGACGGTGAAGCCCGCGCCCGTCGCGGACATCAAGCAGGCGCGCGTGCTCGCCGTTCTCGGCGACAGCGTCACCACCGACCACATCTCGCCCGCCGGGTCAATTAAGAAAGATGGGCCCGCCGGAAAATATTTGCAGGAGCATGGCGTGAAGCCCGCGGATTTCAACTCCTACGGCTCGCGCCGCGGCAACCACGAAGTCATGGTGCGCGGCACCTTCGCCAACGTGCGCCTCCGCAACAAGCTGGTCGCGACCGAAGGCGGATTCACCCGCCACCTGCCGACCGCGACCGAAATGTCGATCTTCGACGCTTCCGAAAAATATCGCGCAGCCGGCATTCCGCTCGTTGTGTTGGCAGGAAAAGAATACGGCTCCGGCTCCTCGCGCGACTGGGCCGCCAAAGGCCCCGCCCTGCTGGGCGTGCGCGCCGTGATCGCCGAAAGCTACGAACGCATTCACCGCTCGAACCTGGTCGGCATGGGCGTCCTGCCCCTGCAATTCCCCGCCGGCCAAAACTCCGACTCGCTCAAGCTGACCGGAGAAGAAGTGTTCGAGATCACCGGCATCCGCGACCTGGTCGACCACTTCACCGCCGGCCGCGAAGTAAAAGTCCGCGCCACGGCAGACGGCGGTGGAAACAATAAGACGACGGAGTTTAGCGCGCTCGTCCGAATCGACACGCCGCAGGAAGCCCTCTACTACGCCAACGGCGGAATCTTGCAGTATGTGCTGCGGCAGTTGCTGGCGACGAAGAAGGAGCCCGTGGAGGTGTAGGAGTCAGCCGTAGAAGGCGCCGCTCGACGTGCTCTCGGGAGGTTATCTGGGCGCAGGGGGTCGGGGCCTCAAACTGCTGCAAGGCAGCTATCGTCTTCAACTAGGGAGCTTTGCTCTAAGGCTTCCTGCTCGAGGACTGCCGATATATCCCGAGGACCCTGTACGACTTTCATCCGCACGCGTACTTTGAGGAGCCCGACGAAAAGAGCAACGAGCAAACAAATCCAGGCGAGCGGTGACCATGCGACAACGTGCCATAGTGAGGCGTGAGCGATCTGTTCGTGGGCTTTCAAAAGCTTGCCTCGCACGGCTTCCGGACGGCTCTTAACATCCGCCATCCATGCCTCCATGCGGTTCGAGCGAGAAAAGTTACCGAACAACACGATCGCCCATACTCGAGTGAACGTCAGCCTGTGAGCAAAGCGAATCAACCCGTTCGATAAATCTCTCAATGTAGTGTAAGCGGGATCATCGAACTTGATGCCCCCCGAGGCGGCGAAATCAAATAGATCATCGCGTACGCCAAAAAGACGCTGCCGATATGTGTCGATCCTGTGCTCGTGCCAGCAGAAAAAATACAAAAACCAGAGAGCGAACAGGCCGACAACGAGATGAGAAGCATTCACGATTGTGATCATGTCCTGTCCTCCGGGTTGGTCGTCCCCCTACTAGTTAGATGGCTCGAACTCCGATTCGGGTCCACGAGTTGTTCAAGTGTTGAGTTTCGATGCGCGAGCCGCTCCGTAGTTTGCCTGCGGAGCTTACGCTCCCTCAATCCGTAGCCCACCCCGCCGGCTCCGAACAAATAGGAGAACGCTTCGCTAATTTTGAAATCTCCCATGACCTTTATGCCAATGTCTGCGAAGGTGTAGTGCCCCGCCAGTGACTTGGTCGAAAGATAGAAGAAGGCCGATATACCTACGAGGGAGAACCACATTATAGCGTATTGCACCGTCGAAACGATGCCGTCAATGCGACGAAGCCGGACGGTGCCTTCCAATTCGGCTTTGCTTGGCCGTCGTTGAGCTGGTGTTGCCAACTCGCAGATATTAAAGCTATTGCGGGTTAGACGCAATGCAAAACAGTTTCCCGTTACGGGACCGGAACACCACTTGTTACCCTGGTGTCCTCTAAGAACATTCGAACGCCGTGTGCACGAAGCGTTCTCGTGAACATTCAGAAATGTTCCCCTTCTGTCACCCCGTCCGTATCCACGCCAACAAGCCTCGACATCTCTGTCGTCCCTAGGACTAATTCCCTTTTACGGCTTACTCCGGACTTGCGTCCGGGGCTGCATTCTTTCGCCGCTTTGCGGGTGGAGTTAGCGGCGTTGGTTGTGGAGGGACAGGTCGCTTCTGGACTTTCCTAGTAATCCCCAGGCTTCGCGGTAGTGCTCGTAGCCGCAGCGGTCCTTCTTAAACGCGCTGAAGGGATAAAGAGTTAAGCCAGATTTTGGACTGGGCCTAAGGATTACGGCTGCGGGAATCAAGTACCAGGTGGCCACAGGAACGACGTAAGCGGCGAAGACATCGACTTCTTCGAGAGTATAAGGCTCCTTATGACCCCGAAGAAACCGACAGATGTAACCGCCGCCGTTGCGGACGGCGCCGGACTTCACTTGCACTCGCGTCAGGCTGCCGCCGTGATCAATGGCGACGTCGTAGGCGAGAGAGTCTCCCCAGGGTTTGAGGACGTGATAGCCGCGCGAGGCGGCGGCTGCCATGAATTCGAGTTCGATCCACTCGCCACGTTCTTTGAAAGTTCTGAACTTCTGCAAACGCTTCATCTGCCCCGCCCCAAGGTTCGGCCCCGACATATTGAACCCCGCCCGATTCGGCCCGAAAATACGAAAGGCGCGACCGGTGGGCCGCGCCTTTCTGAATTTTTACTCTACATATCCAGAATAGCAGGTTGATGGGGGTAAACCGGAAAGGGTTAGGACATTTATATCGTGAATGCTTTCATCGGGATAGGTGCGATCGTGTAGATTCTGCCTATTGACAAGATTGGCCGTGAAACGCGTTTTTGGCTCGAATTGCGAATTCGAGGGCCTCAGGGGCTGAAGCCCGGATGAGCGCTCGCTTTACGCGGCGCTGAAGCGCCGCTCTTCCACGGTCGTACGTACACCTGGTTATACATACATGCTCGTACATATAGGCACGAGGAGTCCGATGGCGGCCGCCTGAGTTCCTGGAATTCATCGATCCTAGAACTCTACGTGGGCGCGGAAGGTGGGGACTACGACGGGGCCGCGGTCGCGGTTGTAGCCGGGGTTGTTGATGTGCTGCACGCCGGGGGCGAGATAGATGCCGCGCCATACATGCACGGTGTAGTAGGTCTCGAAGATGTTTTCGCGGCCGTAGTTAAGGCCGCCGTCGCCGAGGAGGAAGCCCAGGCCGCCGTCGGCGAGGTAGTTCTGGTGATCCTTCTTGATGGCGTTGGAGATGAAGGCGATGCCGGCGCGGTCCTGTTTGCGATGCCACCACGCGCCGTTCGCGCCGATGCCTTCGGCAAAAGTCTGATCGACTTCGGTGTAGGCGAAGGATTCGGTCTTGCCGTTGTCCCATCCGAAGCGCGCGAAGGCGGTGAGGTAGCGCGTGAGATTCTGCTCGGTGTTGATGCCGAATCCGTATTTTCGAGTAATGTGCCAGGGGTGATTGGTGATGTCGGGAGTGGTGCCGGCTTCCGCGGCTTCGATAATCTGATCGCGGTAGATTCCCATGTTGGCGGAGTTGGTGTAGGCGAGCAGGCGGAGCACGCCGGCTTTATTAGGGAGGATGCCGTGGCGCAATTCGTATTCGTAGTTTTCGGCGTGGACCTGCCAGGGCCTCCATACCAAGTCGATGCCGTTGGCGACTTTCGGCATGAGAGCTTCGGCGAAACGGAATCCCCAGTTGCGGTCCTCGAAGTCGGCAGTGAGGCCAACGGTGTAGCCGCGCGTGTCTGCAGCGTAGTCGTAAGCACCGTTGTTGTCGGTCGTCCAATTTAGGAATTGGAGGTGCGTGTCGGAGCCGACGGAGTTGACGTCAAAGAAATCCGGCATACTGAATTTGCCGAAGCGGAGTTCGAGACGGCGCCGCGGGAGTTCGTCGAAGAGGGAGAGGAAAGTGCGCTGGTTCTCGACTTTGTCTTGGCTGAGGGCGAAGACTTTGTGAATCATGGCGCGACCGAGGTAGGGCGCTTTGCTCAGCAGGGGGTTGCGGACGATATCGAGGTCGGTGTTGCCGGCTAGTCCGAAGCCCAGGCTGAGGGCGGATCCGCCAGCCTCTTCGATGTCGACTAGAAGCTCGGTGGAATTGTTGAGGCGCACGCCGGTGTAGAAAGTCATCACCCGGGACGTGGCTTTTTCGTAGTTGGGGCCTAGACTGTGCGGGCCGCTGTAGGACGCGGGGAAGCTGGGCAGGGCTTGGAAAACGAAGTTGGCCTGGCCGGAGAGCCAGAAGCGAGTGTCCTTGAAATGCGGGAGCATGGATTCGGTGTTGTCGTCGGGAGCGGGATCGGGAGGGTCAGGCACGGCGGCGGGCGTTGTCTGGGCGGCGTTGGGTGGTTGCGGAGACGGGGCGTTTGGCTGTTGCGCGCGAGCGAGTGGGGCGGAGAACATCGCGGCCAGCAGAGCCAGGGCGAAAGCCAGGAGCCACGGAAGGTGGGCGGGTTGCGGGCGCGAGAACGCCGGGTGCGGGGCGGGAGCCGGGCCGTTCGCGGTATTCAAAATCAATCTCAATTCCCTGTATTTCCTAAAAGTTATGCGGTGCGAAAGGCTTTATCGCGGATATCACGGATAGATGTGACGGCGATCGCTGGCCTTTATTTGGGTTCGTTTTCGCTTGGTTCCTAATTCGGTGGTTAACTGTCTTATACCATATTATGTTAACCATAGTTAATAACAGGCCCTGACAAGCTGTCAAATGAAGCGTTTCTGAATTTTTCTGATGCCACGAGCTTACGTATAGTTAATTACGGGAATGTTACAAAAACAAGAAACTGTCTTCGCGTTTGACAGCTTTCCTCGGCAACACCTAACCTTTATTTTAATTTTCTCTGGCTTATGAAAGTTCTGGTTCTAGGAAGCGGCGGGCGCGAGCATGCGCTGGTGTGGAAGCTGCGGCAGTCGCCGCGGGTTTCGCAGGTTTACTGTGCGCCGGGGAATGGCGGCATTGCGGACGACGCGGAGTGCGTTGCGGCGGACTTGAAGAATCTTGATTCGATTGCGGCGCTGGCGGAGCGGCTGCGGCCGGATTTGACTGTGGTTGGGCCGGAGCTGCCGCTGACTTTGGGCGTGGTGGATGAGTTTACGCGGCGAGGGTGGCCGGTGTTTGGGCCGACGCGAGCGGCGGCGCAACTGGAAGCGAGCAAGAGTTTTGCCAAGGAATTTCTGCAGCGGCATCACATTCCGACGGCGCATTTTGCGATTTGCGATTCGATGGAGCAGGTGCGGTCCGCGCTCAGTCACTTTCATGCGCCGGTTGTGGTGAAGGCCGATGGGCTGGCCGCGGGCAAGGGCGTGGTGATCGCGAAGAGCAGGGAAGAAGCGGCAGGCGTTGCGGCGGAAATGTTGAGCGGTCGGATGATGGGCGAAGCGGGCGCGCGGGTGGTGCTGGAAGAATGTTTAACGGGGGACGAGTTATCGTTTCTGGTGTTCAGCGACGGCGAGCGTGTTGTGCCGCTGGTGGCGGCGCAGGATCACAAGCGGGTGGGCGATGGCGACAGTGGTCCGAATACGGGTGGCATGGGAGCGTATTCGACGGCCGAGATTGTTGATGAACAGATGCGCGACTGGCTGGTACATCACGTAGCGCAGCCGGTGGTTGCGGGGATGAAGGCCGAGGGCGCGGAGTTCAAGGGCGTACTGTATTGCGGGCTGATGATGACGGCGCGCGGGCCGATGGTACTGGAGTTTAACTGCCGCTTTGGCGATCCGGAGACGCAGCCGATTCTGATGCGGCTGGAGAGCGATCTGGTGGAGGCGCTGGAGGCTTCGATTGAGGGGCGCGTGAGTGCTGGGAATTTCAGGTGGTCGGGGGACGCGTCGGTATGCGTGGTGATGGCGTCGGGAGGATATCCGGGGACTTATGAGGTGGGGAAACGGATTGATGGCCTCGATGAAGCGGGCGCGGTTGAGGGCGTGAAAGTTTTTCATGCGGGGACGACTCGGCGTGATGACGTTTACTACACGGCGGGCGGGCGGGTGCTGGGGGTGACGGCGCGGGGTGCGTCGCTGGAAACGGCTGTGGCGCGGGCTTATGAGGCTTGTGGGAAGATTTCGTTTGAGGGGGCGCATTATCGGAAGGATATTGCGGGGCGGGCGTTGAGGAAGTAGGAGGGCGCATGGAAGAGCATTGGACTTCTGAAAATCACTGGAGTCTCGATCTTTCGCTACGCCGCTATTTCCTACTTGCATCCTTAATTTCATCGGTGGTCCTAACACTGGGAGTGCTGCTAAGTTTCTTTCGCTTTGACGAAGCGGTGGTTCCTTTGCCCCTGCGGATCGCCGGCGGGGTGACAGCGGGACTCTGTGGAGCGGTTTCGGCATTGTTGTTATGGCGCGGCATGTCATCGTACTGGTGGCAGGTGGATCGACGGACGCGTGGAATGAATTTGTTTTGGCTGTTGGCGTTTTCGGTCGGAAATTGGGTTGGCGCGATGTTCTACTACTTTTTCGTATTTCGACGGATTCCGACGAGTGGGGACAGAAATTCCCTATGAGGCCAGGGGTTCCATCGGCCTGAAAGGGGTCCTTCGACTGCGGAAGTGATCCGCTTCGCGAATCACTTTCTTCGCTCAGGATGACAAATCTTAAAATAAGATTGTGATAACAATTTCATAGCGAGCATGAACATAAGGAGCGTGAATGAGTAAGACACTGGTTTCGATTGTGATGGGGAGTGATTCTGATCTCGAGATTATGCGCGAGGCGGGGAAGGCGCTGGATGAGTTTGGGATTGGGTATGAGATTGATGTGACTTCGGCGCATCGGTCGCCGGACCGGACGGGGGACTTTGCGCGGAAGGCTGCGGGGCGCGGGATTCAGGTGATTATTGCGGGAGCGGGCGGGGCGGCGCATCTGGCGGGCGTGATTGCGGCGCATACGACTTTGCCGGTGATTGGGGTGCCGATTCCGTCGACGGCGCTGCAGGGGATGGATTCGCTGCTGGCGACGGTGCAGATGCCGGCGGGGATTCCGGTGGCTACCGTGGCGATTGGGAAGCCGGGGGCGACGAATGCGGGGATTCTGGCGGCGCAGATGATTGGGTTGGGGGATGCTTCGGTGGCGAAGAAGTTGGTGGAGCATAAGGAGAAGCTGGCGCGGGGGGTGGAGGAGAAATCGAGGAAGCTGAGGGAAAAATAGCTTTCGATCCTGGTCTAGTTCACGGTGGCGAATTCGAAATCAAAATCCCCCACGTCTCAAAGGCGAGACGCGGGGCACCCGGGCTTTGATCCCACTTCGTGGGTCAGACTTACAAATCACAATCCCAGTCACAATTCAAAGCCTCACTCTAGCCGCGAAGGACGCGGCTCGAATGGGCCACCCGGAATTCGCTCTTATCGAGGGGTACCGACGCGGCGCGGTTTTTTTGCGAAAGGGGAGAGGCTCTCGAGGTAGTGGCGGATCTGATCGAGGTCCTGGTCGGAGATTTGGGTGAAGACCAGGCCGACGCCCATGCCTGGGGTGCGGTGGGCGACGCGGGCATCGGCCCAGACTTTGGTTTGTCCGAACCAGATGCCGACTTTCAGGCGCTTTCCCAGTTCGAGGGGGATGGGAATTTCGACGTAGCATCCGCCCAGGCTGAGATCGGCGACGCTGCCCCAGAATGAAGCGCCTTCCTGAACGTGAATCTCGATGGAATTCTGACAGCGGTAGCGGGTGTGCTTGCGGTTGTCGACGGCGACAGGATCGTAATCGTCGATGGCGTCGGCGGGGAGCGGGAAATCCCATAGCGGTTTTTCTGGAGCGATGTTGAGCAAGCCGAGTTGACCGGCTCTAGGAGTTCCGGGTTCGCCGATCCACTTCACGCGGAAGTGAACGCGATTCGTGCCATGCGTGAGGCCAACGATTTCGTCGAGGCCGAGGTCGGGACGAACTCCGGCGAGCTGTGCGCCTTTGCGGCTGACGTTGACGGTGGAAACCTTTTCAGAAAAAACCTGACCGTGACTGTCGGTGCCGAAAATGCGTACCGGGACTACGGTGTTGTTGCGAGGCTGACTGCGCCTGCCCATCCGTGCGTGCAACCTCCTTCAGCGTAAAGCAAAAAAAGCGTTAACCACTAAGGACACGAAGGATCACGAAGGAATTCTGGGGGGAGCTTGGCGTCTGCTGGTCCATTTACAGTTGCAATCCTTTCAGGTACTCGCGGAACGGTGCGCCCAGGTCGCTGCGCTTGAGGGCAAATTCTACCGTGGCCTTCAAGAAACCTAGTTTGTCTCCGGTATCGTAGCGCTGGCCCTCATACACGTAAGCGTACATTTTTTCCTGCTTGAGCAACATGCGCATGCCGTCGGTGAGTTGGAGTTCGCCGCCGGCGCCGGTGGGAGTTTTCGCCAGGCAATCGAAAATTGCGGGGGTGAGAATGTAGCGGCCGATGATGGCGAGGTTGGATGGAGCTTCTTCGGCTTTGGGCTTTTCCACCATGTTGCGGATTTCGAAGAGGCGGCCGTTGAAGCCTTCGGCGGGTTGGGCGTCGAACACGCCGTAGGAGGAAATCATTTTGCCTTCGACGACTTGCGCGGCGATGACGGAACATTGTTTCTGGTTGAATACGTCGACCATTTGTTTGAGGCAGGGGACCTGGGCGTCGATGACGTCATCGGCGAGCAGGACGGCGAAGGGCTCGTTGCCGACGAGTTCGCGGGCCATGAGCACTGCATGGCCGAGGCCGAGCGCTTCTTTCTGGCGGACGTAGGCCACGTGCATCATGTCGGAAATGCTGCGGACGATTTTGAGCAGGTCGGTCTTCTTACGGTCGTCGAGCATCCGCTCGAGTTCGTAGCTGACGTCGAAGTGGTCTTCAATCGACTGCTTGCCGCGGCCGGTGATGATCAAGATCTGGTCGCAGCCGCTGGCCATGGCTTCTTCGACGCCGTATTGAATGATGGGCTTGTCGACGATGGGGAGCATTTCCTTGGGCTGGGCTTTGGTGGCGGGCAGGAAGCGGGTGCCGAGGCCGGCGGCGGGGAATACGGCTTTGCGGACTTTCATGGGCATAAGGGCGTTGGCTTTTCTACTTTGGCTAGCCGAATAATTGTAAACGTTGGCATCTGAATTCGGGCTAGAGTTCTGCGCAGCCGTTGGGAAAAGCAGGTTCCTCCTGTCTCGCTTCGCTCGCGCGTCGGAATGACAAAGAGAACTGAGTTACTGAGGTTTGTTCCCGCTCATACTCGAATCCAATAAAGAAGTCACATCGATGGTCGCCAGTTGCTCTAGAACTGTGCGCAGAGAGCGCAGGACTTCGTCTGCGGCGGTGGCTTTCAGGACGAATTTCAGCATGCCGTCGGGAGTGAACTGCGCGCCGCGCTGGGCGGAGACGAATCGGGCCAGCTGTTCGGGATCGACGGCGGCGTTTTGGCGGAACTTGAAAGTTACGGAGTCGCGCTTGCGCTCGATGGCGTTGACGCCCACGCGCATGCAGAGGAGTTTGAGGCTCGCGTAGTCGAGCAGATTGCGGACGGGGGCGGGCGGCGGGCCGTAACGGTCTTGCAGTTCGGCGGCGACATCGCCGAGTTGCGATTCGGTTTCCACGCGGGCTACGCGCTTGTACATTTGCAGGCGCTGATTTTCTTCGGGGATGTAGTCCGAGGTGATGCGGATGTTCAGGCCGAGATTGAGTTGGGTTTCAGCCTCATCGGGGGCGGCTTCGCCTTTCATTTCGCGGACGGCGCGTTCCAGCATCTGGGTGTAGAGCTCGAAGCCGATGGCTTCGATGTGTCCACTTTGCTCGCCGCCGAGGAGATTGCCAGCGCCGCGGAGCTCCAGGTCGAGGGCGGCGATTTTGAATCCGGCGCCGAGGTCGGAGAACTCTTTTAGGGCTGCGAGTCTTCTGCGCGCGATGGGAGTGAGTTCTACTTCTTTCGGGATCAAGAGGTAGGCGTAAGCGCGGCGGTTGGAGCGGCCGACGCGTCCGCGGAGCTGGTAGAGCTCGGAGAGGCCGAGGCGGTCGGCGCGGTTGATCAGGATCGTGTTGCAGAGTGGGATGTCGAGGCCATTTTCGATGATTGTCGTGGCGACGAGGATGTCGGCTTCGTGGTGCATGAATCCGAGCATCACTTTTTCGAGTTCGGTTTCGCCCATCTGGCCGTGGCCGACCATGATGCGGGCTTTGGGGATTAATTCCTGCAGTTTGGCGGCGATTTCGAAGATGCTGTCGACGCGGTTGTGGACGAAGTAAACCTGGCCGCCGCGTTCGAGTTCCTGCTCGATGGAGGATTGGATGAGTTTGTCGTCCCAGCTGGCGACGACCGTTTGGATCGCCATGCGATCTTTGGGAGGGGTTTCAATCACGCTCATATCGCGCAGGCCGACCAGTGACATGTGCAGGGTGCGCGGGATGGGCGTGGCCGACATGGTGAGGACGTCGACTTGTTTGCGCATCTGCTTGATGCGTTCTTTGTGGCGCACGCCGAAGCGCTGTTCTTCGTCGACGATGAGCAGGCCGAGGTCGGCGAACTTTAAATCCTTCGACAGGATGCGGTGGGTGCCGATCAGGATGTCGATTTTGCCGGATTCCGCTTTCTGCAGAATTTCTTTTTGCTGCTTCGGGTTGCGGAAGCGGCTGATCATTTCGATGGTGACGGGGAACGGGCCGAAGCGCTGCTTGAAAGTTTCGAAGTGCTGGAAGGCGAGGACGGTGGTCGGCGCGAGAACGGCTACTTGTTTGTTGTCGCCGACGGCCTTGAATGCCGCGCGCATGGCGACCTCTGTCTTGCCGTAGCCGACATCGCCGCAGAGCAGGCGGTCCATGGGCTGAGTGGACTCCATGTCGCGGGTGACGTCGGCGATGGCTTGTGCTTGATCTTCGGTTTCGTTGAACTCGAAGGCGTCTTCGAACTCGCGGACGAATTCGTTGCCCGCGGGGAAGGAATGGCCCACGGCCATTTTGCGTTCGGCGTAGAGCTTGAGCAGTTCGTCGGCCATATCTTTCATGGCCTTTTTTACGCGGGCTTTCGTTTTCGCCCACGACTGCGTGCCAAGGTGACTCAGGGCTGGCTTGGCCCCTTCTGACGACCGGTATTTCTGAATCAGATCGAGGCGAGTGAGCGGGACGTAGAGGCGCGCGCCTTCGGCGTATTCGAGCAGCATGAATTCTGCGTTGCCGTCGCCTTGGTTGATTTCTTTCAATCCCTGGTACTGGCCGATGCCGTGTTCTACGTGGACGACGTAGTCTCCGACTTGCAGGTCGCGGAAGTCGGAGAGGAACGCGGAGACTTTCGATTTCTGGCGCTGCGGAGGCGCGGCTACTGCGTCGGATTCGTCGAATAAGTCGCGGGCGCCGAAGATGGCGAGGTGGGCGTCGGGGAACATGACGCCATCGGGGACGTAGGCTTTGGCGAGCGTGGTGGTGAGAACTTCGCCGGCGAAGTAACTCGTCTCGTCCGCGTAGCTTTCGCCGCCGCGGGTGCGGCTGCCCAGGCGGAAGCTCACGTTGTATTCGGTGAAGATGTCGGCCAGGCGTTCGACCTCGCCGGTGTTGGGGACGGAGAACAGTACTTGATTGCCTTGTCCGGTGAGCTTTTGGACCTCTTCGAGCATGGTTGGAACGGCGCCGTGGAAGCGGGGAGTGGGCTGGGTGAGGAAGGTGACGGAGTCTGCGTCTGCACTTTCAGTTCGGGTGATGCCGAGATGCTCTACGTCGGCTCCGGTGAGGGATGCGACTTTCTTCCACCACGCGTCGGGCGGAACGTAGAGATCGACGGGGCGGACGAGATTGCCGATGCCGCTGCGCTCGTGGGCTTCTTCGACGCGGGTCCAGAAGCGGTCGAATTCGGTGCGCAGCAGATCGGGTTCGTCGAGCAGGACGGCCGCGTGAGGGAGCAAGTCAAAGACGCTGCGGTCGGCTCCGGCGACAGGGGCGTAGAACTCCCAGCCGGGGAACACGGTGACTCCGCCGGAGCGCACGGCGGCTTCGACGATTTCTTCGCTGCCGGGTTGGCCGGAGCCGATGATGCGGTTGCCCGAGAGGCGCGTATGGATCGCGCCGAGAATCTGATCGCTGACGGGAGTTTCGGTAAGCGGCAACAGGAGCGCTTCATCGAGGGGATTCGAGGAACGCTGCGAGGTGGGGTCGAAGCGGCGGATGGAATCGACTTCGTCGCCGAAAAATTCGATGCGGACGGGGCGCTCGGCTTCGGGGGAATAGACATCGAGGATGCCGCCACGGAGGGCGTATTCGCCGGGCATCTCAACCACGTCGGAGGATGTGTAGCCAACGGTGTTGAGGTGGGCGAGAAGATTATCGACGTCGAAAGATTCGCCGCGGCGGAGGATGCGGGCCAGGTCGGTGTAGTAATCGGCGGAGCGCAGGAGGATGGCGGTGGCGGCGACTGGAGTGACGACGACTGACGCCTTGCCCGTCGCGATTTTCCAGAGAGCGGTGGCGCGTTCTTCTTGTAACTCGGGGTGGGGAGACAGATTCTGGAACGGGAGGACGTCGCGGGCGGGGAGGGCGACCACCGCGTCGGGATCACAGGCGGCGGTGAGTTCGCAGAAGCCGCGGAGGATGGGGACGAAATCTTCGACGGCGCGGTTGTCATTGACGACGAGGATGAGCGGGCGGTCGGCTTGGCGGCGCAGAAGCACTAGCAGCAGGGCTTTTGCCGTGGGGGAGAGGCCGGAGACACCAATGCGCCCCGTGCCCTCCCGCAGGTGGGAGGCTACACGCGTGAAGGCGGGAAGCATTTCTACGTCCGCGAAGAGTTCACGGACGAAGGGAAGAAGCATGCTTGTTGATTTTAGCAGGAGTGGGTGAGGGTGGACTGGGGAGCTGCCGGGTTGAAGGTGGGAGATCAAAATCCCCATTTCTCGCGCAAAGGACGCGCGAGAAATGGAACACCCGCTGTCGACCTGCGGTCGGAAAAGGCCTCTTATGGGGGCAAACCCGGCCCCGCAAATTTGTCATCCTGGGCAAAACGAGGCTTGCGTGCGCCATCGGCCCTTGCCGCTGCGGGCAAACACCCAGGTCCCTCGCTTCGCTCGGGATGACAGAACGCACACTACAACAGAACGTATGCGAAAAATCGCTTGACAGGGTCAGGTCTTCGGAGTATTTAACGTAATAGTTAATTAACTGAATGGTTTAGTACAGTATGACGGATCGATTGAGCGAGACTTTTGGGGCGCTGGCGGATCCGACGCGGCGGGCGATTTTGGCGCGGCTGGTGGCGGGGGAGGCTTCGGTGACGGAGTTGGCGTCCCCGTTTGCCATGAGCATGCCGGCGATCTCGAAACATTTGAAGGTGCTGGAGCGCGCCGGGTTGATCGCTCGGGGGCGCGAGGCGCAGTGGAGGCCTTGCCGATTGCAGGCTGGTCCGTTGCAGGATGTAGCGGGATGGGTGGAACATTACCGCCAGTTCTGGGAGCAAAGTTTTGACCGGCTGGATGATTATCTGCGGGAGCTGAAACAAAAAGATTCCAGGAACAAGAAGAAGGAGAAGAAACATGTGCGCACAAGAAGCAAAGGTTAGCGAGGCGACCCCGGTGGAGTCTTCGAAATGGGATCTGGTGATGACTCGGGTGTTCGACGCCCCGAGAGAACTCGTGTTTAAGGTGTGGACCGATGCGCGGCACATGGCGCAATGGTGGGGGCCGAAGGGGTTTACGAATCCGGTGTGCGAGTTGGACGCGCGAGCCGGAGGTGCCATCCGGATTCACATGCGCGCGCCGGATGGGGTGGTGTATCCGATGAGGGGCGAGTTCCGGGAAATCGTCGAGCCGGAACGGCTGGTTTTTGTGAGCAGCGCGCTGGATGGAAACGGCAACTCCATGTTTGATGTGCTGAGCACCGTGACTTTTGCAGAACAGCGCGGGAAAACCGTTCTGACGCTGCAGCTTCGGGTGATTAAAGCAACCGCAGTGGCGCCGCAATATCTCAAGGGGATGGAGATGGGATGGACGATGAGTTTGGAGCGGCTGGGCGAACATCTGGCCAAAACTGTTGGCGGCAAGTGAGATTGCGGCGGTTGGCTACGGCAGCATTTCGAACGGTTGGCGGAGTATGCGGGGAAAGTGTTTGCGGGGTTGAGGGATTGCGCTTGAGTGCTTCACGCCAAAGTCAAAATCCCCACCCTCTCGCGAAAAGCGCGAGAAGAGTGGCACCCTCGGCATCGAAACCTGCCTCTCGCTGGGATTTTAGGCTCGCATCAGAGGGCGGGTCAGGCAGGTGGGGCCGCCGCTGCCGTTGATGCAGAGTTCGCTGCCGGGGAAGGTGCGGAGGTCGAATCCGGCTTGGCGAAGGCGGGCGTTCGTTTTGTGATTCTCGTCGATGGCGAGCAGGCGTTTTCCGCCGAGGGCCAGGACGTTGCAGGCCAGCGTGTCGCGCTCGGAGGGGTCGATCTCGATAAATTTGTAGCCACGCGATTTCAGAAGCTCGACGGTCTCGACGGCGAGCCAGGGAAGATCGACCAGCGCGGTCTGCTCATCGAGCAGGCTGATCAAGGACATTAGATGCAGGCAGGCCGAGGGGCCGGGACCGTGGGGGAGCGGGGCGGAGAGAACTTCGATTCCTTTAGGAGCGAGCAGAGCGCGCAGCTGCGCGATGCCGGCGGCGTTGGTGCGATAGCCGTGGCCGACTAGCAGCGTCTTGGGTCCGAGCGTTTTTTCGTCTAGCGCTTTTCCTTCTTGCCTCTTTCCTTCCAGCCAGAGAATGTCTCCGGCTTCGGTGGTGCCGGGGGCGACGATTTTGGCGAGCGTGGGGATGCCGAGGCGGGCGCAGAATGAGCCGTGATTGCGGCCTTCGGCGACGCGGTTGGCTTTGCCGGGACGCATGACGATCAGTCCGAAATCGGTGGCGAGCGAGGCGTCATGAGTGTAGACGGCGTCGAGGGAAAGATCGGGGGCGGGAGGCGCTTCAATGACTTCCGCGCCGGCGGCTTCCAGTTCGCGGCACAGGGCATCATGCTGGGATTGGGCGGCGGCGAAGTCGGGGGCGTGGTGGAAGCCGAGATCGCGCCAGCGGGCGGCGTGCTCGGGCTGATTCCATCCGGCGAGGCGCGGTGAGCAGACCAGCACGCGCTGAAGCGCGCCTACCATGGAGTGGCCGTTGAAGGCGAGGACGGTCTCGGATGTGGGCAGGGGAGCCTCCTGGGACGAAGGGATAATTCTAAGTCATCGCGGGCGGATGGAAAAATCGAGTTCGCGGGGCGCTTGTGCGGGTCGGAGGCTGCGATGACAGACCTCAGAGGGGCCTGATCTATCAGGAGCCCTCATTGCGGTTTTTTCTTTCGCCCCTTCGGGGCTTGCCCATCTTCTCATTCTTGCTTACCCACGGCTTGCGCCCCTTCGGCAAGCTCAGGGCAGGCCGTGGGCTGGATTCTTTCGCCGCTTCGCGGCTGGACTGGTGGAATGTCCCACCTTTTGCTCTCCTGGAACATCCAAGTATTTAGGATGTTTGGTTGATCGCAGAGCGAGTTGTTGATCGAGCGTTCGTTATTACGGAGGAGAGATCATGGGCAAATATGGTTTTATGACTGGGGCGGTATTGAGTTTGGTGGTGTGTGGGTATGGCGCTGGGAATCTTTCTGGAAATCTTTTCGCACAGCAGGCTGCGGAGGCAAGCGGAATTCCTGTGCATATGGTGGTGACGGTGGAACCGCATCATGGGTCCGATGCGCCGGTGGTGAATCGCGAGGATGTCATGGTGTATGAGGGGAAGACTCGCGACATGGTGAAGGAATGGACTGCGGCGGAAGGCGACCGCGCGAGTCTTGAACTCTTTATTCTGCTCGATGACGGATCCAGCGACAGCCTGGGCACGCAACTGAAGGACATTGGGCAGTTCATGAGTGCGCAGCCGGACTCGGCGAAGATTGGTGTTGCGTACATGCAGAACGGCATCGCCAAGATCGTGCAGGATTTGACCAGCGATCATGCCCAGGCGGCGAAGGCGCTGCGGCTGCCGATGGGAATGCGCGGTACGAATGGCAGTCCTTATTTTGCGCTGGGCGACCTGATCAAGCACTGGCCGGCGAGCACGGCGCGCCGCGAGGTTCTGATGATTACGGATGGAATCGATTTGTATTACGGCACCGGTGACTTGTCGGATCCGTATCTGGCGGAGGTTATCGACAATGCGCAGCGCGCCGGCATTCTGGTGTCTGCGATTTATACGCCGGGCGTTGGGCATATCGGCCACAGCTACTGGCAGACCTATTGGGGACAGCTTTATCTGGCGCAGCTGGCGGAGAGAACGGGCGGCGAAGCCTACGGGGTTGGGTTTAATGGTTCGCCGGTTTCTTTTAATCCTTACCTCGATGACTTGACGCGCCGGCTGAGCCACCAGTATCTGCTGACGTTTCTGGCCAAGCCGCCGAAGAAGGCGGGATGGCAGGCTGTGAAACTGCGGACGGAAGTGTCGAGAGTGGATTTGGTTTCGGCGGATAAGGTTTATGTTTCACCGGAGGGGAAGTAGGCGGTAGATTCGGCGGATGCGACGCGACCGCGGCGTGAAAAACAGAGTCAAGAGCGAGAGTCAAGAGCGGCGGACAGGAGTGTCCGCCCCACAACTGCCCGGCGCGTTGAGATTCCGATAAGATTGGGAATTCTGATTCGAATCTGATCGGGTCTCAATGACGAAGCTGCTGCGCTTTTTCCGGCCATCGCATCAACACACGGCATTCTCGGCGACCCTGCTGCTGATGACGACGGTGATGCTGTCGCGCGTCGTTGGCTATGCTCGCGAAGCTTACATTGCGTTCGCTTTTGGCGCGGGATCGCAGACCGACGCCTATGTCGCAGCCTTCACGCTTCCTGATTTTCTCAACTACGTTGTGGCGGGAGGCGCGGCTTCAATCACTTTCATCTCGATTTACACGCGCTTTCTGGCCGAAAAGCGCGATGACGAGGCGAAGAAGACATTTTCCATCATCATCACGGTGATGAGCGCAGTCCTGCTGGTGGGAACCATTCTGACCGAGATTTTCACGCCCCAGTTTGTGCGCTGGTTTGTAAAGGATTTCAAGCCAGAGCAGATCGAACTGTGCGTTCATCTCACGCGAATTCTGTTGCCGGCGCAGATCTTTTTCTATGTGGGCGGAGTGGTTTCGGCGGTATTACTTTCGCATCGACTGTTTCTGCTCCCGGCATTTGGCCCGCTCATTTACAACGTGTTCATCATTCTGGGCGGGGTTGTCGGCGGGCGGCATTTCGGCATTGCTTCGCTGGCCTACGGAGCAGTTGCCGGAAGTATTGCCGGTCCATTTCTTGCCAGCGTGATTGGGGCGGCGCGCATCGGGACGGGATACAAACCGTCATTCGATGTGATGAATCCGGCGTTTCGCGAGTGGGTGAAACTGTCGGTGCCGCTGATGCTGGGCGTATCTCTGGTGACGGCGGATGATTGGATTCTGCGACACTATGCTTCCAGCGTCGTAGGAGGCATTTCTCGACTCAACTATGCCAAGCGGTTGCTGGCGGTGCCGATTGCCGTGCTGGGGCAGGCGACGGGGCAGGCCTCGCTGCCATTTTTTGCGCGGCTTTTTAATGAGAAGAAGCTGAAGGAATTCGCCGTCTCGGTGAATGATTCGGTATACCGGGTTTCGGCGGCGTCGTTACTGGCAACGGCGTGGATGGCGGCTGCAGCGCTGCCTTTGATTGACCTGGTGTATCGACGAGGAAAGTTTCTTTTCGACGATACGCAGTCGACAGCGATTTATTTTTTCTGGTTCTCGCTTTCGCTGGTGCTGTGGTCGGCGCAAGGGCTCTACGCGCGGGCGTTTTACGCGGCGGGAGATACGCTCACGCCGATGGTCGCGGTCAGTGTGATTACGGTGGCGTCGTTGCCGATGTATTCGATCCTGTTTCATGTCTTCGGGGTGGTGGGGCTGGCGTGGGCGTCGGATATTGGGATTGGGATTAATTTGCTCGCGCTCGCGTTACTGCTGCATTCGAAGAAACTGGTTTCGCTGGGAGAGTTTCGCTGGGGAGAGTTAGCGAAAGCGGCGGTCGTGGCAGTAGTGGCGGGTGGGATCAGCTTTGAGGTGGCGAAGGTGGTGCCGCTGGCAACCTCTGGCCGCGGCAGCCGCGTGGCCGATCTCGGGCAACTGGCGCTGGTGTCGCTGACGTGGGCTGCAGCCGTGGCGGCGGGCTTGTGGCTGCTGCGTTCGGAATTGCCGGGGGATTTGCGGCGGCGCAAGAGAGCGGCGTATCCGGTGGTGGCGCAGGGAGGGGCGAAGGAGATTTTGGGGGCGGGACGGGAACCGTAGAAACCAAGCAGGGCGAAGTTAGGTTGCAGGCTAAACCGACTAGTTGGTAAACTAGTTTCATGAAGACAGTGGGCGCATTTGAAGCGAAGACGCACTTGAACGAGTTGCTGCGCCAAGTTTCGCAGGGAGAAACTGTCCGGATCACGCGGCGCGGGATTCCTGTGGCCAAGCTCGTTCCACCAGAGGATGGGGAGCACAAAGACTTGAGGAAGATCGTGCAGGACATTCGAGAGATTCGAAAAGGAGCCAACCTGCGAGGCGTGACCATTCGCAAGTTGATTGATGAAGGCCGCCGTTACTAAGCGCTTGGTGCTCGACGCTTCGGTGACTCTGGCGTGGTGTTTTCCGGACCAAAGCACGGCCTACACGGAAGGCGTGCTCGACCTGTTGGCGACTGGAGCGGAGGCGGTGGCTCCAGCCATCTGGCCCTTCGAAGTGGCGAACGCCTTGCTGGTCGCGGAGCGGCGCAAGCGCATCACTATCGCGCAGGTGACGTCGGTGTTGCAGCGTATCGTCGACCTGCCGATCAGCGTCGATCCTCTCCGAGTGGATCGCGCCTTCGGGCAAATCCTGGCGGCCGCGCGGGAGGAAAAGCTCACTGAGTACGATGCCGCCTACCTGGAACTCACGATGCGCGAAGGCTTGCCGCTGGCTACCCTCGATGAGCAACTGAAGCGGTCTGCGCGGAGTGCGGGCGTCTCCTTGGTAAGAATCTGAAATGCTCTAATGGCTGCGCTATACTCAGTTTCCGGAGAAGATGCTGGAGTAGAAATGATTACTGCTGCGAAGCCGGTTCCCGTACAGAAGTTGGTTGAAGGCTTGCGGCAATTGCCGGAGTCGGCTTTCGGTCCGACCGAACCAGTTCGCCGATTCCTGCAGGATACGCCGGTTGACGCCGACTCTCTCACTCCTTACCTCAACTGGGACCGGCAACATTACACGCGCAATCTCATCGACCGGACTCCGCTGTATGAATTGATGGCCATTTGCTGGGAAGTTGGGCAGGCCAGTTCGGTGCACAATCATCGCGATCAGAATTGCTGGATGGCGGTTCCCATCGGGCGCTTGCACGTGGAAAACTTTCACGTCGTGCATCAGGATCTGCAGGGCGGGAGCTGCCGGCTCGAACCCGCCGACACGGTCGAGATGAACATTGCGCATCCGTGCGCGGTCGATCCCGCCGACCCGGTGCATCGGGTGGTGAATCCACGGGAGTTCAACCAGCGCGCTGTCAGCCTGCACGTTTATTCGCGGCCTTTCGATACCTGCGTGGTGTACTCGCCGGAGCAGGGAACGTGCGGTGAAATTAAGCTCCACTTCCACACCGAATTTGGAAAGACGATCGACGGAAAAATGGCGCACGGAAAAACCGAGGAACGATGATTCGCCATGTCGCAACCTAAGCATCTGTCCATCCTGATCGCGAGTCTGCTGCTGGCAACGGGAGCCTGCACGAAGGAGCAGTCGCCTGCAACAGAGTCCCAGCATCGCGTGAAGCCAACGCCGGTGGGAACAACCCAATCCGTTCTGCAGAAAACGTTCAACCTGAAGGACTCGGCTACATTTCCCTTCGAGATTCCCGCCGACGTCGTCACGCCGCATCTGCATGGGCTTTTCGAGTCGTTCGCCGGGCATGCACACGGGGCGTCCGACGATAGCGCGAACATCGACTTCCTCGTACTGAATGAAGAGCAGCGGACAGCGGCTGAGAACAACCGCGCCAGCGAAGCGATGTTGTCCGTGGAAGCGTCCCACAACCAGGCGGTCAATCTCGATCTGCCGCCGTCGCTGAATCATGTGGTGAAGTACTACCTCGTTTTCCGCAACCCCGATGGCACGAACTCCAAGGTGGTGGAAGCAAACTTCCGAGTGGACTTCTAGCCCCTGATTCTTGGCGCACGCCCTGCTGCTAAACTAAGCACGTTGCCCTCGCGTAAGAAATCATCGGATTCCGCATCCAGCGCGGCCACCACCGCAGACGCCGCCCCGAAACCGCTTCAGGCATCTTCCGCGCAAAGCGGCTCGCCTGGCCGAATCTATCTTATCGACACCATGTCGTTCATCTTCCGCGCCTACCACGCCATGGCGCGGCAACGGCCGATGACGACCAAGACCGGGCTGCCGACCGCCGCGATTTATGTGTTCGTGAACATGCTGCGCAAACTGCGTGAGGACTTTTCTCCCGAGTATCTGGCTGCTGTGTTTGACGTCGCTGGGCCCACGTTCCGCGACGAGCAGGCGGAGGCCGTGACCAGCATCAAGAAGTTCGACATCAAGACGCAGACTTTCACGGAGGTGGAATACAAAGGCTACAAGGCCAACCGCTCGGCCATGCCGGAAGATCTGGTGCAGCAGGTTCCCTACATTCGGCGGGCGCTGGAGGCGTATCGCATTCCGATTCTGGAGGTCGTCCGATTCGAAGCGGACGACGTGATTGGCACGCTGGCTCGGAAGGCGGCGGAGGCGTCGCATCCGGTGTACGTGGTTTCCAGCGACAAGGACATGATGCAGTTGGTGAACGAGCAGGTGCAGATCCTGAATCCGCCGAAAGATAACTTGATTTGCGATGCCGCGAAGGTGGAAGAAATTCTGGGCGTGCCTCCTGAACGCGTGGTGGATGTGATGGCGCTGCGCGGTGACGCGATCGACAACATTCCGGGAGCGCCGGGCATCGGCGATAAGGGGTCGGTCGAAATCATCAGGCGGTTCGGGACGGTTGAGCAGGCTCTGGAGCGCGCCGCCGAAGTGGAAAAGAAAACTTATCGCGAGTCGCTGCAGAACAATCGCGAGGCGATTCTGTTCAGCAAGAGCATGGCCACCATCGACACAAACGTACCGATTGAGTTGAATGTGGACGCCATGCGCGCCGGAGAGCCCAATGCCGACGACCTGCGCGCGCTGTTTACGGAGCTTGAATTTACTTCGCTGCTGAAAGAACTGCTCACGGTGGTCGAGGTGAGTGAGACGCGTTACACGGAGGCGAAGTCGGCTGCGGATGTGGAGAACGTGGTGAGCGCGGTCGCAGCCGGGGGAGTGCTCGCGGTCGCGGTCGAGCAGCAAGAGCCAGTTGCCGCGCCTGAAGAGGAGGAAAAAGAAGAAGAGACGCGGGACACGCAAATGTCGTTCATGGGCGGCATGTTGGCCCTCGGAGAATCGCCAGCCAGGGCGATTCCTGTGCTCAGGCCTCCACGCGTTGCGATTTCGGCAGCGGCAGGATCGGCGACGATCGCCATACTCGACTCGGGTCAGGCCGCCGATGCGCTCCGGTCTCTCCTGACGAATGCCGGCGTGCCCAAGACAATCCATGATTACAAGGCGGCGATTCACGCGCTGAATTCACGGGAAAACTCTCCGTCGGGGATTAACCTTGCGGGCGTGCGGCACGATCCGATGCTGTATTCCTATCTGCTCGATCCGACTTATTCATCGCATCGTCTGGCGGATGTGGCGCTGCGGCGTTTCAACCTGAAGCTCGCGGGGGAACTGGCGGAATCCGCCGACATTACCGGACGGCTGGCGGGGGCGTTGCGCACCGAAGTTGAGCAGGCGGGACTGAGCAAGCTTTACGAAGAAATGGACCTTCCGCTGGTGCCGGTGCTGGCCCGCATGGAGCGGGCGGGAGTGAAGATCGACACGGCGGCTCTGGGGAAGATGTCGACGGAATTGGAGCGCGAGATCGCTGCCAAGGCCAAGGAAATTTACGAAGTTGCCGGGATGGAATTCAACGTGGGCTCGCCGAAGCAACTGGGCGACGTGCTGTTCAATCGTATGAATCTGCCGAAGCCCGTGAAATATGGCAAGGGTCGGACGATATCGACGGCCGTCGATGTGTTGGAGGAGCTTGCCGAGAATCATTCCATCGCGCGCATGGTGCTCGATTACCGGCAGCTTACCAAGCTGAAATCCACGTATGTGGACGCGCTGCCTGCGCTGATCAATCCAGCGACCGGACGGTTGCATACAACGTTCGGGCAGACCGGGACCGCGACCGGACGGCTATCGTCCGCGAATCCGAATCTGCAGAATATTCCGATCCGCACCGAACTGGGGCGCGGCATTCGAGCGGCTTTCATCGCCGAACCGGGGCATGTGCTGCTGACTGCTGACTATTCGCAGATCGAGTTGCGGCTGCTGGCGCATTTTTCGCGCGACCCGCTGTTGGTCGAGGCCTACCGCCGCGGCGACGACATTCACACGCTGACTGCTTCGCAGGTGTTCGGCGTGCCGCCGCTGATGGTCACTGCCGATCACCGGCGGCAGGCCAAGGTGGTGAACTTCGGCATTGTGTATGGGCTGTCGGCCTTTGGACTCTCGCAGCAACTCGGCATTGAGCCCGGCGAGGCCAAGCAGTTCATCGCGGCTTATTTCGAAAAGTACAAAGGTGTGCGTACCTTTATTGACAAAACTTTGGAAGAAGCGCGGCGCGACATGAAAGTGCGAACGCTTTTCGGCCGCGTGCGGCCCATTCCAGATATCAACAGCAAGAATGCCAACCAGCGCGGATTCGCCGAGCGTACCGCCGTGAACACTCCGCTGCAGGGCACGGCCGCGGACCTGATCAAGATTGCGATGATCCGCATTGATGCCGCGCTGCGCCAGCGCGGACTCAAATCCAGAATGACGTTGCAGGTGCATGATGAGCTGGTGTTTGAAGTCCCCGAGAATGAAGTGGAGATCATGCAACCGCTGGTTCGGGAGCATATGGAGAAAGTGCACGCGCTGAGTGTGCCGCTGCAGGTCGACATGGGCGTGGGGACGAACTGGCGGGATCTGGAGTAGAGGGCCGGTTTGTAGTGTAAGATTGTTGGGTAACCCCTCCGCTGTAGGGTAGCGGAATCCTTCCTCGTCGGGACGTGGCTCAGCCTGGTAGAGCACTCGCTTGGGGTGCGAGGGGTCGGCAGTTCAAATCTGCCCGTCCCGACCATTTTGTTTTTCTTCAGCTCTCAGCCTCAACTCTAAGCCTGGACGCGGCGCTGACCGTGTCATCGAGTCACTCCGCCGATTCCATCTCTTCCGCGATCGCCAGCATTCTTGTGACGCTGTTCCAATTGCGGGCGGTACCGGCGACCTTCGTGAGTTTCTCGACTTTCGACCACGGGAGCTTGGATTGGCCGGCGCCGTTGGGGAAGTAGATGTAGAGTTCGCGGCCTTTGAGATGCAATTCCTCGGGATAATCCTTGAAGCTGGCGAGCGTGGCGCGGGTTTCGGGGGCGGGATCAGCGGCCAGAAAGGTTATCAGGACTTTGCCCGGTTCCAGGTCCCGGCCGGTGAACGGGTTGGCGGCGATCGCGCTTCTCATTTCGTTCGGGGTGCGGAGGATGACTTCGGGACGGAAGCCGAACTTGGCTTCGATCGCGTACTGAAGTTTCTTGGCCAGACCAGCGGAGTTTTTCTCGTTGATGCGTAGTCTGGTGCGGAAGATGACGTTGCCACTTTGGATGTGGGTGCGCGGGTCTTCCAGCTTGAGCGATTCGTAGAGGGCGCGCAAAGCGTCCATCTTGATTTTGTTGTGCCCGACAACATTGACGCCGCGGAGCATGGAGATTAGTACGGGCATGACGACTTGGGCAGTATAGCTCCGACGCGGGATGGCCTACCGAGTATATGGAACCAAGAAAACACTTTGACTTCGACCATGAGGGCTCGGAGAATCAGAGAAACTCTGCAAGAGATCTGGCCGCGTAAGGGCCCTCCGGGTCCGGGGAGAAGTGCCATGTCGGGACAAGTGGTTTTGTATTTCGAAGATCAGGCAGATGCGTTGCGATTCGCGCTGGCGGCGGGTTCGGTGATGGCCGGGGATGGTGCGAAGTTCTCGAGCGATCTGGTGGAAGAAACGGCGAGGGTTACGCGGATCCGGCTGGACGCGGTGAATGCGGGGAGTTCGAAGAAGGCTGGTTCGGGGCGCGGCGTGAAGTTGGCGGGCTGATTTTGTGCAGGGTTGCGGATAGAGCGCGAGTTAAATTTTTTTGAGTCTGCAATATTGCGCTACGCGGTGCCGGCGTTGGTGAACGCTTCCAGCGCGTCGGAGAGTGTGGGGAACATCAGGAAGATTTGTTCGACGCGGGTGATTTCGAAGACCTTGAGCACGCGTTTATTTACTCCGGTCAGGGCCATGCGGCGGCCGGCTTTGGTGCAGGTGGTGCAGGCGCTGACCAGCGATCCCAGGCCGGAAGAATCGAGATAGGGGACGCCGGTGAAATCCAGAATCATGGTGGGCGCGTCTTCGCGGCGGACTGCGTTGAGGAATGGAGAAACGTTCTCCATGGTCAGGGGGCCGCGGAAGCTTAGCACTCCGCGATCGAGACGTTCGACTTCCAGCGGTTCCGATGCCATCGCGCAGCGATTCTAGGCCTAAGGGCAAGCCGGGTTCAAGTGGACCAGTGATGAGGTAGTGCGTGAGTTAGCGCCAGCGGGTGAAGCCGTTCTCAACGTGCGCGTGGCCGGCATGCCTGAAGGCATGCCCTGATACGGATCTTTCCAACTCCCACTAACCTTTTCGCAGATGAATCGATCCGTCGCCGGTGTGGATGACCAGCGGTCTGCCGCCGCCGTTGAGCTTGCCGTGAATTTCGCCCTCGCGAATCTTGCCCTCGGTGGTAATGGGCATATCGAGATCGATGTGGCCGTCGCTGGTGTGCAGGTCAACATCTGCCGCGAGTTCGCCGGGGATTTCGAGCGAAACGTTGCCGTCACCCGTCTCGAGGCGCCAGCCTGTGGCCAGCGTGGATCCTGATCCGGCGCGCACGTCGAGGTGGCCATCGCCGGTCTTGAGTTCGAGCTCGTCAAAACGACCGTGGGCGCTGATGTGCCCGTCGCCCGTCGAGGCATGCAGCTTGCCGTCGACGCCTTCGAGATTTTCCGAACCATCGCCGGTGTGCAAATCCATCTCGCCTTTGAATCCGGCGAGATCGATCTTGCCGTCACCCGTGCGCAGGTCTACTTTCCCCTGGTGCGGCATCTGGATGATGATGTCGACGCGATGATTGCCCCATCCGATGGTGAGGTCGTGATGCGGGTAACGCACATCAATCTCGACCGCATCGCCGTTCTGATGCTCTTCGACGCGGATGCCGCCTTCGCCGATCTTGTAGCGTTCGGTGACGACTTTGGCTTCAATCGTATTCTGGTCCCAGGTCGTGACGCGGATGTTGGCGTCGGACGTCTCGATGCGCAGTTCGGGCTTGCCGGTCAGGTTGTAAGTCTTCGACCATTCGTCGGCGCGAGCGGTTTCCGCGGAAAGCACGGAGATGACAGCAACGGTCAGGACAGCCAGCGACAGACGCTTCACGGCAGTTAGTTTCATGAGATCGCCTTTTATCTGCATTCGCATCTGAACCTCCGCCGGGCACACTCGCGCCTGGCCTCTTAGACGTGGTTACGCATGATCGGTGAGTTCGGTTCCATTGAAAAAGAATATAAAGAATATAAAGATGGCCTAACGCGCCCGGGTGTCGGCGAATGTTCCGACATAGGCCATGCGAATCAGGGTTCGTTCGGAAAACGGCAGGTACAGCAGAGCCGCACTGACGGCGAAAGCTGCGCCCAATCCAATCTGCTCGATCAGTAGAAATGGAGCGGCCGCCCACAACTGGTCCAGCGCGAGAATGAATGGGAACATCCGACGGAACTTCTCGCCCAAGCGTTGGTAGTCAAAGCTCACGGCCGAAAGCAAATACAAGCGCAAAGGGATGCCGACGCCGGCCGTGATCAGCACCGCCCCGGCCAGCACCGTCGCGCCCCAGGGACGGCGAAACGAGTCGCCAATCTCCTGCACGTGACGCAGAAGAAATAAAGCCGACAGATAGAACGCCAGGTACATCACTTGAATCAGCGCGAAGAGTCCGCGGGTGATGGATCGTCGCGGGATCGGGACTTCAAGTTCAGGATGCAGCGCGACCGAGGCGAGCGAGTCGGAAGATGAGCCAGCCATTGTATGTCGGGATGCGCTGAGCGTCGCGGTTGTGTTGATTGTCTCAGGCGAAGGTTCATCCGGTGCGTGCGCGTCAGCCGGAGATTGGACGGGAGCAATGAAGCGGTATCCGCGACGGGCCAGAGTTTCCACGTAGCGAGGACTGGAAGCGGAATCGCCCAGCGCCTCGCGCACCTTGTTGATGGCGGTGTTCAGACTGTGGTCGAAGTCGACGAAGGTGTCAGTGGGCCAGAGCTTCTGCTGCAACTCTTCGCGCGTGACCACTTCGCCGGAGCGCTCCAGCAACAGGGCCAGTACCTGAAATGGCTGCTCCTGCAGGCGGAGCTTGACCCCGTTCTTGCGCAGTTCGCCCGCGCTGAGATCGAGCTCAAACACTCCAAAGCGCGCGACTCGGGTGCTATTTTGCGCCACGAGGCAGTAGTGTAGCAGGAGGGGCTTGGGTGTTAGGTCTTTGGGTGAGGGCGGAATGATTCCGGAGAGTCGAACTCAACACTGAATGCCGAGGACCTAAGACCTAGTCTTTATCTTTAATCACTGGCGCTACAATATCCGCGTGGCTGATCGCAGTCCCCAACACGAGGACGAACCCAAGCGTCGCCGCCACGCCGTCTACGCGTCGGAAACCATTGGCCTGCTGCTGATTGTGTTTGTACTGCTGGTGCTCACCCTGGTTCGCTACTGGCGATACATTCACTGGAGCCTGCGCTGAGCGTTGAGCTTTAAACCTTGGGCTTTAAATCTTGAGCTTTAAACTTCGAAGTTTAAATTGTGAACCCAGGCCCAACCCATCCCGAAGACCTTCCTGACGACCCGCGCGAAAAGGATCACGACCTGCACGAGATCGCCGCTCCCCAGCCGCTGCTGGTGGTGATTCTCGGTCCCACGGCCAGTGGAAAGACGGCGTTGTCTCTGGCTCTCGCGGAAAAGTTTGCCGGCGAGATGGTCAACTGCGATTCGGTCGCGATGTACCGCGAGTTCGACATTGGAACCGCTAAGCCCAGCATCGCGGAACAGGCGCGCGCGCCGCATCATCTTTTCGACTGCGTCGATCCCACGCAATTTATGACGGCCGGCGAATATGCGCGCCAGGCGCGGCAGGTGCTGGTGGAGATCAATCTGCGCGGACATTTGCCCATCGTAGTTGGCGGCACCGGGCTTTATCTGCGGGCACTGCTCGAAGGACTCTTTCCCGGGCCGCAGCGCTCGGAAGAATTGCGCGAGCGTCTGCGCGAGAGTGCGGCGGTTCGCGGGTCCGGTCATCTCCACGGAATTCTCCGCCGTGTCGATCGCGTTGCCGCCGGGAGAATCCATGCCAACGATACGCCCAAGCTGATTCGCGCGATCGAAGTTTGTTTGGCTTCGCGGAAACAAATGTCTGAACTCTGGCAACGGGCAGGACGCGATCCGCTGCAGGGCTTCCGTATTTTGCGCATTGGACTTGATCCCGACCGCGCTGCGCTTTACGAACGCATCAACCAGCGCGCGCGCCGGATGTTTGAGGGCGGGCTGATCGAGGAGACGAAATCCCTTCTGGAAAAATATGGCACATCGGCTCAGCCACTTGCGTCACTCGGATATAAGCAGGCCGGGCAGCTTCTGCGTGGGGAACTTACCCGCGAACAGGCTATCGCGTCTGCCCGACAAGCCCACCGCAACTATGCCAAACGGCAGATGACCTGGTTTCGCCGCGAGCCGGAGGTGCAGTGGCTAAATGGATTCGGGGACGACGCAGGAATCCAGCAGGAAGCTGGGGCTAGGGTTGGCAGGGTGTTAGGTGAACCCTGAAGTCCGAGGACCTGACACCCAAGACCCAAGACCTTTTCTTCTGTTATCGTTTCTGCATGCCGCGAATTTTCGCCGTCATCTTTCTTGCTCTGACGCTGGCCGTGCCAGCATTCGCGAAGGATAAAGAGAAGCCCACACACTCCGCTCCCGCTGCCACACGCGGCGACCGATGGGCCGAGAGGACGTTGCGCAAGCTCACTGTCGAAGAAAAAGTTGGCCAGGTTTTTATGATCTGGTGCCGCGCCAGTTTTCTGAACGTGGAGAGCCCGGAGTACCTCGACTGGCTTGAGTCCATGCGGAAATATCACGTGGGCGGGTTCGCCATGACGGTTCATGTGGATGGGCCATTCCTTCTGCGCAGCGAGCCCTACGAAGCTGCCGAGTTGCTAAACCGTATGCAACAGCAATCCAGGCTGCCGCTGCTGTTCGCGGCCGACTTTGAGCGTGGCGTATCCACTCGCTTGATGGGAACTACGAATTTTCCTCATGCGATGGCCTTTGGCGCGGACGGCAAGATCGAAGATGCGGAAACTTTTGGCCGCATCACCGCCCAGGAATCCCGCGCCATCGGCGTGCACTGGAATTTTTTTCCTGACGCCGACGTGAACTCGAATCCCGCTAATCCCATCATCAACACGCGCTCGTTCGGCGAAGATCCCCAACAAGTCGGCGATCTGGTCGCGGCCTACATTAAAGGCGCGCACGAGGCCGGGATGTTAACTACGGTGAAGCACTTCCCCGGTCACGGCGACACCGCTACTGACTCGCATCTCGGCGTTGCCAGCGTCAACGTCGACCGCGCACATCTCGATTCGATCGAGCTTCCGCCATTCCGCCAGGCCATTGCCGCCGGCGTCGACTCGGTGATGGTGGCGCACGTCACCGTCCCCGCGCTCGATCCCGACCCCAATCACGTCGCCACGATTTCGCCCGCGGTCGTCACCGATCTCCTCGAAAAGCAACTGGGATTCGAAGGTCTCATCGTGACCGACGCGCTCGACATGGCGGGCCTGACCCATCTTTTCGCCAACGATATTGGCCGCGCCGCGGTTGAAGCCTTCAAGGCCGGCAACGACCTGCTGCTCATCCCGGCCGATCTTGGAGCGTCCTATGAAGCCATGGTCAAGGCCGTGCGCTCGGGGGAGATTTCGAAACAACGCCTCGACCACTCCGTGCTCAAGCTCCTGAAAATAAAAGGCCAGCTGAACCTTCAGGAAAAGCGCACGGTCGATCTCGGCACGATTGCTGCGAGGGTCGGCAAGCCCGAGAACCTCGCCTTCGGCCAGCAGGTGGCCGACTCGGCGATCACGCTGGTGCGCGACAACGGCAAAGTGCTGCCCTTGAAATCCAAGGGAACCGCCAAGGCCGGCCTTCCGTATACCACTAGAGAGGAGACGCATAACCAGACGCTGGCCGTCCTGTTTAGTGACGACGTGCGTACTGACTCTGGCCGTGCTTTCGGACGTGAGTTCCGCACTCGCATTCCGGATGCGCGCGTAATTTATGTGGACCCTCGCATCGCCGCCGGGATGAGCGATGAAGTTTTGAAGGCAGTCGACGAGGCGCAAACCGTGGTTGCAGCAGTCTATGTGATTCCGACGGCGGGCAAAGTCGGCAATTCAGTGGCCATGGCCGACGCGACCGGTACGCTGCTGCAGAACGTGCTCGATCACGCCGCGGCGAAGACGGCGATTATCGCCATGGGCAATCCGTATCTGGCCAGCGACTTCCCGAAGATCGAGAATTACATGTGCACATTTTCCAACGCGTCGGTTTCCGAAATAGCCGCGATCAAAGCGCTGTTCGGCGAGATTCCGATTCGCGGCCATCTGCCTGTAACCATTCCAAACGTTGCCCAGCGCGGCGTCGGACTCGAACGCCCGGCGCAAGTCGCCAATGGAGGGCCACCGCATGCGCAGAATTAGAATAAAGGTTCGAGCCGCCAGCAAGTTTGCCCTGGGATTCGCTACCGTCGCCGCTCTGCTGCTCCCCGCCTGCAGCGTCAACGTAAAGAAAGAACAGAACGGAGAAGACAAGCAGGTCGATATCAGCACGCCCGTCGGCGGCATTCATGTCAGCAAAGGCGCCAACGTGGCTGACGTGGGCTTGCCAGTTTATCCCGGCGCTCGTCTGAAGCAGAAAAATTCTGATGGCGATGACAAAAGCGCCAACGTAAATATTTCCGGCTTCGGCTACGGTCTGAAAGTCGTTGCCCTGGAATACGAATCCGACGATTCTCCATACAAGCTCATCGCTTTTTACCGGGACCAGCTCAAGAAATACGGCAACAACGTGCTCGAATGCCACACCGCCCACCTCGATGTGAACACGGACCTCAAGGACTCGGATCACTCGTCGCACGATCTCACCTGCCAGGGAGCGAGCGGCAGCAACGTAGAACTAAAAGTCGGCACCAAAGAAAACCAGCACATTGTCGCGGTGGAACCGGATGGCAAAGGCTCCAGCTTCTCGCTGGTATACGTCCGCACCCACGGCAAGGACGCGGAGATCTAGCAATCGTTTTTGTGGAGACGTAGCCTGCTACGTCTCGGCATCCGAGTTATCGGTCGATCCGAAGGAGGACATCATGTTTCGCCATCTGACACTAACGTTCGCTATATGCGCAGGTCTAACGTTGCCCGCCGTTTCCCAGCAATCGGACTCGCAAGATAAACCCTTCGACGTTCGCAGTTCGCTCGGCGACATGCACGTCGGCAAAGACGCCGACGCCGCCAAGCAGGGCCTGCCCCTGTATCCCGGCGCCCGCGCGAAAGTAGAAAAGGACAGTGATCCGGTCAACTTCGGAATCCTGACCGAGAGCTTTGGCATGAAACTGATGGTCGCAAAGTACGAGTCCGACGACGCGCCCATCAAAGTCGTCGACTTCTATCGCGACAAGCTGAAGAAATACGGCAAGGTTCTGGAGTGCCACTCCCAGAAGCACGGCGGCGGCGTGAAGGTTAACGACGACGACAAGGACTCCAAAGACAGCAACAACAAAGCGCTGAAGTGCGATGAAGATTCCGGTCCAGTCACCGAACTGAAAGTCGGCACGGAAGATAACCAGCATGTCGTGGCCATCGAGCCCAGCGACGCGGGCAAGGGATCAACCTTCGCGCTGGTCTACCTGCGCATGCAGGGCAAGCGCGGCGACATCTAGCGGTCAGAAAATTGGTTGTGCGCCACTCGAAGTACGACTCGAAGTGCGCAGAACCGTGGAAGAGAGGCGCTTCAGCGCCGCCTAGATCGGCAAAATAAGCACGGGCTTCAGCCCCGTGGTCGCATTCCGCGCGCCACGCACCCGCGTTCCTTGACCGCCCTTCGCCGTGCGATACTTTCAAAAGCGCCTTTTCGCTTCCCATGGAGCAGCCCTGCTACAAATGCGGACAAACGGTGGAAGAAGGCGTCCCCTTCTGCCCGCACTGCTCGGCGCCGCAGATTCGCGTGGTGATGGCTGAGCCCGAGCCGCCACTGGCCTTCGCCGCGGCAGCAGCTTCGCAAGACGCAGCCGCTCTCCCGGCGTCGCAGACCGTGCCCGTCCTCGCCCTGCCAATGCGGTGGTCGCAGGCCATAAAGCCGTGCGCGCTGGCAGCGTTGGTCGCGTCGGTATTGATGTCTCTGGGGCTGAACCCGTTCGTGGCCATGATCAGCGTCGGATTTCTTGCCATCGTTTTCTACCGTCAGCGCGGGCCGGGGATCAGGCTTAAAACCGCTTCCGGCGCTGCCTTAGGCGCGCTCGCTGGTTTGCTCTGGTTTGCCATATCTTCAATCTTCGAGACCTCGATCGTGCTCTTTCTGCACAAAGGCCCAGAACTCCGCACTGCCCTTATCGCAAAAATTCAGGAAGCAGCCACTCAGACCAGCGACCCACAAGTGCTGGCGATTTTTGACCGCTTCAAGACACCGGGAGGCCTTGAGTTCCTGATGGTGATGGGTTTAATTTTCGCCTTTTTCGCATCGATCGTCCTCGGAGGTTTGGGCGGCACATTAGGCGCGGCCATCCTGGGTCGCCGTGACCGAACTTAGCCGTTTCGCCGCCCTTGCAGCCGCCCGCGCCCGCCACGTATGATGCTCCGTTTGCAGATTGTCCGGTTACACACTCGCCGATGAATAAGCCCGCACGCGGTTCGCTGCTGGGGATCGAACACCTCGACGCGAAGGATATCCTCGGCCTGCTGAAGCTGGCCCGCCGCATGAATCCGCTGAAGGCGCGTCCGCTGCTGCGCGGGAAGCGCATTGTGCTTCTTTTTTACGAAGCCTCGACTCGCACCCGCTCATCGTTCGAATTCGCCGCCAAGTCGCTGGGCGCGATCACCACGCTCGTGCAATCCTCCGGATCGAGCATCGAAAAAGGCGAATCTCTTCTCGACACCGGCTATACGCTTCGCGCCGTGGGCGCAGACTGCATCGTCATCCGTCATCCTTCCGCCGGCGCGCCTCACCTGATGGCGCAGCATCTCGACATTCCCATCATCAACGCCGGCGACGGCATGCACGAGCATCCATCACAAGCTCTGCTCGACGCCTTCACCATCCTGAAGCACAAAAAGTCGCTCAAAGGCCTGCAGGCCACCATCATCGGCGACATTTTTCACAGCCGCGTCGCTCGCAGCGCCTGCCATTTGCTGACCAAGTTCGGCGTGAAACTCACACTCTGCGGCCCGCCCGAGTTCGTGCCCGACGTCGCCGCCACGCTCGCCCCCGGCCTGCGTATCACGCGCCACATCGAAGACGCACTCCGCGGCACCGACGTGGTGATGCTTCTCCGCGTTCAGAAAGAACGCCTGGCCGGCCAGAAGATCCGCCTGCAGGATTACATTGCCCGCTACCAGATGACGACGGCGCGCCTGAAGTTGGCCCGGCGCGACGCCATCGTGATGCACCCAGGGCCGATCATTCGTGGCCTCGAACTAACGGCCGAAGTCGCAGACGGCCCGCAGTCGGTCATCGTCGACGAAGTCCATAACGGCGTCCCGACGCGCATGGCAATCCTGGCGCTCGCGCTTGGGAAGGCAAAATGAGCCACGGATTTTCACGGATCGACACGGATCACAAGCGCGCGCGGCAGCGTGAAGTGTTCCGCGCTCAAGCCGCGAAGCGGCGAAAGAACGCAGCCCACGGCGCAAGCCGTGGGTAAGCGAGTAGAAAAGCAGCAAGCCCCGGAGGGGCGCAAGAATATTTGGTGTGAGGAAAGGCAGCACGGTTTCTGACCGGCTCGTTTCCGAAATCAACCAGAATGTCTGCATGCCAAACGATAAATCAAAACCCGGCTCACTCCTGATCAAAGGCGGCCATCTGATTGACCCGGCCGCGAAGATCAACGCGCCCATGGACATCCTCCTGCGCGATGGCCGCGTCGCCGAGATCGCCCTCCCCAACAAAACCCGCGGCAGCGCCGACGAAAAATTCGACGCCCGCGGACTCGTCGTCGCCCCCGGATTCATCGACCTGCACGTCCACCTGCGCGAGCCGGGCCAGAGTTACAAAGAGACCATCGCCACCGGCACTGCGGCCGCCGCCGCTGGAGGCTTCACCTCAGTCTGCACCATGCCCAACACCGCGCCGGTGGTCGACACGGCAGAGTGGGTCGCATGGCTGCGCAATCCCGAGCGCGCCGCCGTGGTCAACGTATTCCCCATCGCGGCCGCCACGCGCGGCAGCAAAGGCGGCACGCTCACCGACTTCAGCGCCCTGCAGCGCGCCGGAGCCGTCGCCGTCACCGACGATGGCAAGCCCATCCTCGACGACGACATCATGCGCATGGCCCTCCGCCTCGGCGCGGAACTGAATTTCCCAGTCGTGCAGCACGCCGAAGACACGCGGCTGACCGAAAATTGCTCGATGCATGCCGGCCCTACCAGCTTCCGCCTCGGTCTGCGCGCTATGCCCGCCGCCGCCGAAGCTGCCATCGTCGACCGCGACGTGACGCTCGCGCAGCAGATTCGCGAATCGCGCCTGCACGTCGCGCATCTATCGACCTCCGACGCGCTCAAAGCCGTGCGTCGCGGCAAACGCGCCAAAGCCCGCGTCACCTGCGAAGTCACGCCGCACCACTTCACTCTGATCGACGAAAACGTCGGCGAATACGACACCAACTTCAAGATGAACCCGCCGCTGCGCTCTTCGGCGGATCTAGAGGCCATCATAGTCGCGCTCTCTGACGGTACGGTCGACGCCATTGCCACCGACCACGCCCCCCACGCACTGCACGAAAAGCAAGTCGAATTCGAGCGCGCCTCCTTCGGCATTACTGGCCTGGAAACCGCGCTGGCGCTGGCCATCACGAAACTGCATCGCGACCACAAAATTCCGCTGACACGCGTCGTCGAACTTTTCACCGCAGGCCCCGCAAGAGTCTTCGACCTTCCCGGCCGCGGATCGCTCGCGCGCGGCAGCCACGCCGACGTAACCATCTTCGATCCCAAGAAGCGCTGGACTTTTGAGGCGTCGAAGTCGCATTCGCTCTCGCACAACACTCCCTTCGATGGCTGGCAGTTCACGGGGAAAGTCGTGGCGACGATTGTGAGCGGGAAGATTGTGTACAGAACAGATTGAAGTGCTCGGCGGCGAAGTTGCGGCAAACTCCTCAGTTGCTCAAAATTCCCATCCTCTTTCCAACGCTCCCCAACACCCCCAGCGCCCGCTCCAGCTCATCCTGAGTATGCGTCGCCGTCATGATGGTCCGAATGCGCGCCTTCCCCTCCGGCACCGTCGGAAACGCGATCCCCGTCCCCAGCACGCCTTCTTTGAATAGCTCCCGCGAAAAGTCCATGGTGAGTTTGCCGTCGCCAATAATGATCGGCGTGATGGGAGTCTCGCTGGGAGGAGTTGTGCGCCCGCCGATGTCAAATCCCAACAGCCCAAGCTCTTTTTTCCAGAAGCGCGTGTTCTCCCAAAGTTTTTCCATGCGCTCCGGTTCGTCTTCCAGAACATCGAAAGCTGCAATACAAGTCGCCGCGACCGACGGTGGATGCGACGTCGAAAACAAAAACGGCCTTGCCCGGTGATACAGAAAATCGATCAGATCGCGCGTCCCGCACACATATCCTCCCAGCGCGCCAATCGCCTTCGACAACGTGCCCACTTGAATATCCACGCGTCCGTGCACATTGAAATGATCAATCGTCCCGCGCCCGTTCCGTCCCAGCACGCCGGAAGCATGCGCATCGTCGACCATCATGATGGCGCCGTACTTCTCGGCCAGGTCGCACAGCGCAGGCAGCGGGCCGATGTCGCCGTCCATTGAGAAGACGCCGTCAGTGATCAGCAGTTTCTTGCCTGGCTCGTCCTTGATGCTCGCCAACTGCTCTTCTGCGTGCGCCATGTCCTTGTGCCGGAACACCAGAATCTTCGCTTTCGACAACCGAGCCCCATCGATGATCGACGCATGATTCAGCGCATCAGAAATAATGAAATCATCCTTGCCCAGCACCGCCGAAACCGTCCCCGCATTCGCCGCAAATCCCGACTGAAACACCACGCACGCCTCCACGTTCTTAAAGCGCGCAATCTTCTCCTCAAGCTCCATGTGGATCTTCATCGTTCCGGCAATGGTCCGCACCGCGCCCGACCCCACGCCGTACTTCCGAGTAGCCTCCAGCGCCGCCTCACGCAGCTTCGGATGCGTCGTCAGCCCCAGATAATTATTCGACGCCAGGTTGATGACTTTCTTCCCGTCAAACGTGCACACCGCCGCCTGCTCGTCGTCCAGCACGCGCAGCCTGAAGTGCGTTCCCTTGGCCTTGAGATCGTTGAGTTGGTCGGTAAGATAAGAAAGCGGATTGGTGCGGGTTGCGGTAGTCATGGGAAACCTCAAAACTTCTTTGCCACGGATTCACACGGATCAAAGTAAAGGGCTGAACCTAATACCTTCGGCACAGAGAGAGAGCCCGCGTCACAGCTCAAGTAATTCGGAGTTTTATTCGCGTTCATCCCCGTAAATCCGTGGCAAAGAAGCTTGTCGGCATCGGCTCACTGCACCCCGTTTGGATAAACCAGAATCTTGCTCGCTTCCCCCGTCTTCAGCCGCTCCATGGCCTTCGAGAAATCCTTCATCGGAATGCGATCCGTGATCACCGGATGAAGATTGAGCTTCCCGCTCTTCAGCAACGCCGTCATCTGGTACCACGTCTGATACATCCGCCGGCCGTTGATTCCCTGCACTGTGATGCCCTTAAAAATGATGTCTTCAGAAAAGTTCACCGAGATCGGCTTCGAAGTCAGCCCAAGCAAAGAAATCCTTCCGCCACGCCGCACAATATCAAACGCGGTTCGAATTGAGTCCGGATGCCCTGCCATTTCCAGCACCACATCCACGCCCAACCCGCCCGTCTTCTCCATCACAATCGCATGCACATCTTCTTTCGCGGGATTGAGCACATAATCGGCGTTCATCTCCCGCGCAATCTTGGCGCGGTGCTCGTTCACTTCGATGGCAAACACCGAAGTCGCGCCCACGGCCTTGGCCACGGCAATCGCAAACAGCCCAATCGGCCCGCAGCCCGTGACGGCCACGCTCTTGGCCGCGATCTCCCCGGCCAGCACCGTGTGCACGGCATTGCCCAGCGGATCGAGAATCGACGCGTACTCCTGCGGAATCGCCGGATCGAGTTTCCAAATGTTGGTCTCCGGAATCACCACGTACTCGGCGAAGGCGCCGTCGGCGTCCACGCCAATAATTTTTACATTCTGGCAAATGTGCGCCTCGCCGGTGCGGCACTGCAGGCACTTGCCGCAAGCCACGTGCATTTCGGCGGAAACGAAGTCGCCCTCTTTCACGCTAGTAACTTCGGCGCCGAACGCGGCCACCTCCCCGCAGAACTCATGTCCTGGAATCAGCGGCGGATGAATGCGCTTCTGCGCCCAGCGGTCCCAGTTATAAATGTGCAGATCGGTGCCGCAGATCGACGCGACTTTCACTTTCACCAGCACGTCGGCGGGCCCGAATGCGGGAATCTTTACCTCGCGAATCTCCGCGCCCGGCGCCGCTTCCGGCTTTACCACCGCCAGCATGGTTCCACCTGTAGCTGTTCGATCTTTAGTTACCCCAGACATCATTGCCACCTATGAGTTCGACTCCAAGACTGAATCAAACACAAAACGTTTGATTTTAGCACCGCGCCCCGCGGCGTTTCCCCCGGCTATCTCGATTCGTCTCATGTTCAGCTTGCACAACTGCAACGCCGGCAATCGCATCAAAGCCCCATGCCATTTCTGAGTTGGCAACACCAATCGGTTCGAACCTCTATGCGAACGTCAGTCCGAACTCCGCTTCGAACTAGGGCGCTTGCGATCCTGCTGATCTGCGTCTGTGTTCTTTATGGCGTACCGCTCACGGCCTCCCCGGTTGCAGTGCGTTATAAAGTGGGCCTGCTTCATGGCTTTCTGGTGCTGAGCACGCTTGACGGCACTCCTATTGCGGAAGGCGATCTCACGCAGGTTCCCCACGGCGATCGCATCACCAGTCGCCTGACATTCCATTTCAAAGACGGCTCGCAGCAGGAGGAAACCACTGTCTTTTCCCAAAACGGCTACTTCCGTCTCATCAGCTATCACCTCGTGCAGAAGGGCCCAACGTTCCCGCACCCCATGGATGTCTCGGTCACGGCCGCAACCGGTCAGGTGACGGTGCAGTACACTGACAACGACGGTAAGCAGAAAATAGCCAACGAACATCTGAAGCTTCCGCCGGACCTGGCCAACGGCCTCGTCCCCATGCTGCTGGGGAATCTGCGGCCGGATACCCCGCAGATCGAATTTCCCATGTTGGTGGCCTCGCCCAAGCCCCGTATCGTAAAGCTGGTGATTGCGCCCCAGGGCACTGAACCTTTTACTCTCGCGGGATCCGGCCGCGAAGCCATTCACTATGTAGTAAAGATTGACATTGGAGGCGTCGCCGGTGCCGTGGCCCCGATCGCAGGAAAGCAGCCGCCGGACACACACATCTGGATTCTTGGTGGGGAAGCGCCCGTCGTCGTCAAGTCCGAGAGTCTGTCGTATTCGGGCGGCCCCATTTGGCGCATTGAGCAAATCGCGCCCGTCTGGCCTCGATCCGCAGCATCCGATTCGAAGGGTGGAGGTGCAGAGAAACACTGACCTTCGTCGATGCTCGCAACCCGTAGTTCTTTTCAGCTCGCACGAGGTTCCTGAGTTCTATTTTGATCCGGGTTTGTTTTATGTGGGACGGCCGAGTCCGGCGAGCTTGCCCTGAGCGAAACCGAAGGGTCGAGCGTGGCTCGACATCCTTATGGCGGCGTCCCCTACTTGCCTCCGTTTGCCCCCGATCCATTCCTGTGCTAGCTTCGCCTCTGGCCCTGCTTCCATGTCTCTCTTTCACCCTCATTCCGTCGACCCCGTCCCCGCCACCACCGAGCCGGTCGCGACCGTATTTCCTGCGATCGAGGGAGCCGAGATCGCCGCCGTCTTCGTGGGCCAGCGCGTTGCCGGAGATTTCTACGATTCCCTGCGGGTCGGGCCCCAGCGTGTGCTTTTTGGTCTGCTCGATGTTGCCGGCCGCGGCGAGGAAAACCGCAGCATCCTCGGGACCGCGCAACAAATCTTTCGCAGCGGCGGAGTCGAGCTCTTCGCTGGCGACGACATTAATGAATCCGATGCTATGACAGAGCTCAGTCTTCGCATCAATCGCGCTCTCATCGCAACCTCCAAGACGGTTCATCCCTGCCCGGCTTTCATCGCCTGCTACCACGAGAAGTTCGGCACGCTCTGCTACACCAACGCGGCACACACGTCGGGCCTTCTCCGCGACTCCACCGGCATCACCGAACTCGCCTCGACCGGCCTGCCTCTGGGCCTGTTTTCCCACGCCACCAGCGACGCTCCGACCATCGGCCTGCCGAAGGGTTCAGCCCTGCTGCTGGTTTCTCGTGGAGTGATAAGCTGTCCGGGCCGCCACGAAAAGTCCGGAGAGGAATTCGGCCTGGAACGCGTCAAGCAGCTTTTGCTGGCGGCCCCGGTCAGCGGCGCTGCCGAGCTATGCGCTTCCGTCCTGCATGCGGCCGATGCCTTCGGCGGCGAGGGTCCGCGCTGCGACGACCGAACCGCCCTGGCTCTGGTACGCACCGCCTGACTCGCGGGCAGCCAACTCCCCACCTGTTAGTGCGTCCAAACTTAGGTGCGTCCAAACTTAATGCGTTCAAAGAAGAGTTGAACCCCGCAGGTTCGGTTCCGAAGGAGTAAAATATTCCATCGGCCGGAACCCACGCTTTGCGCGCAGGCCCAGGACGCAAAGACTCAGGAAGTGTGGTGGCCCCATAAATCTATGAAGAAACTTTGGCTGGTTCAAATTGATTTCGCTCTGCTTGGTCTGTTTCTGATTGGTTTCGCCTGCCTGCCCTCCGTCGCGGCCAGACAAGCCGCCGCACAAGCTCCGGGACAGCCAGCAGCAGCATCTTCCGCGCCCTCCTCGGCAACGCCTGCCGGTCAGCCCACGGGACAATCTATGGCAGCCGCGGCACAACCCGCAGCCGCGCCCCCTGCCGGCCCGCCTCAACCCTCTGGCCAGGTGGTGGAAGAGATTATTACTCGCGTCAACAATCAAATCATCACTCGTTCGGAGTTTGAGCGCAGCAAGGACCAGCTCCGTGACGAAGTCAAACAGCAGGACTCCAAGGATCCCGACAAATCCTTCGCCGAGCGCGAGAAGGACGTTCTCCGCGATCTCGTCGACCAGCAGCTTTTACTCGACAAAGGCAAAGACCTCGACATTACCGGCGACACCGAGCTGATCAAGCAACTGGACCAGATGCGCAAGGAAATGAAGCTCGATTCCCTCGAAGATCTCGAAAAGGAAGCCACCAAACAGGGCATCTCCTGGGAGGACTTCAAGCAGACCCAGCGCAATCAGATCATCACCCGCAAGGTAATCGGCGAGGAAGTGAGCTCCCATCTCGCAGTTACCAAAGAAGAAGAGCAGGCGTTCTATGACGAGCACAAGGGCGAGATGGAGCAACCGGAGTTCATCCGCTTAAGTGAAATTCTGGTGGCACCCAAGGTCGCCGCCGCGCCGGCTCCCACAGCCCCAGCTCCTGCAGGCAATGACCCCGGCGCAGCCGCGGCCGCGACTCCGCCCGTTGCCGATGAAGCCGCCCTGGCCGCCGCCGAAGCCAAAGCCAAAGACCTCCTCAAACAGATTCGCGACGGCGCCAGTTTCGAAGACATCGCCAAGAAATATTCTGATGGCCCCTCGGCCGCCGACGGCGGCGCGCTAGGCATGTTCAAGCGCGGCCAGCTCGCCAAGGAACTCGAGGACCGAACGTTTGCCATGAAGTCCGGTGAAGTCACCGACGTCATTCGCACCAAACAAGGCTACGTGATCCTGAAAGTCGATGACCACCAGATGGCGGGCATTCCTCCCATGAAAGATGTGCTTCCCAAAATTCAGGATGCACTCTACTACCAGAAATTGCAGCCCGCTCTCCGCGCCTACCTTACCAAGCTGCGCGAAGAAGCCTACATCAAATATGCGCCCGGCTACGTTGATACCGGCATGAGCGCCAACCAGACTCAGCCCATCGAGACCGCTTCTGACAAGGAATCCGACGGCAAGAAGCTTAAGAAGAAGCATAAGAAGCTCGGCTTCCTCTGATCTTCGAATCTTTGGCTCCTCTAAATCTTCCGGCACCCTTGCTGCCCTGCGGTGTGCCACGTGTTTTATACTCAGACAGCCCCGAATCCAGGCAGATTTCATACAGCATGAAAGATTTCTACATCGGCGATTGCGCACGCCACGAGAACAAAGTCATCACGTCGAACTTCGTCGTCGTCGGCAAACAGATCAAGCCGAAAAAGACCGGGGAGCCTTACCTCGCGCTGACTCTCGGCGACCGCAGCGGCCAGCTCGAAGCCAAGATGTGGGACAACGTCGAAGAAGTCCTCGACGCCTTCGAACAGGACGACTTCCTCAAAATCAAAGGCCTCGTCAACAAATATAAAAACCGCTTTCAGCTCACCATCCACAAGCTTCGCAAGCTGGGCGAATCCGAAGTCGACTTTGCCGACTATCTTCCTAAAACGACCAAAGACGTTGACGAGCTGTGGCGGACGCTAACCAATTTTGTCGCGTCGTTTCAGAATCCGCATCTCAAAACGCTGGTCCAGGCATTCATGGCCGATCCTGAAATCGCCCTGGCCTATCGCAACGCGCCCGCCGCCAAGACCCTGCATCATGCCTACATCGGCGGTCTGCTCGATCACGTTGTCTCTCTGTTTCGTTCTTGCGATCTGATGTGCCAGAACTATTCGCAAGTTAATCGCGATCTCTTGCTGACGGGCGCGTTCCTGCACGACATCGGCAAGATTCACGAGCTCACCTACAACCGGTCGTTCTCCTATACAACCAGGGGCCAATTGCTCGGCCACATGATCATCGAGCTAGAGATGTTACAAGCCAAGCTTGCCCTCCAGCCTGATTTTCCCGACGAACTCAAGATCTTGATTGAGCACCTCATCATCAGCCATCACGGCCAGTATGACTTCGGCTCGCCCAAACTGCCCATGTTCCCCGAAGCGCTCATGCTGCACTACCTCGACGACCTCGACTCAAAAATGGAAGCCATGCGCGCCCAGTTCGAGCGCGAAGCCAGCCTCGACAGTCCGTGGACCGGCTACAACTCCTCACTCGCCCGCCCGCTCCTCAACACCGAAAAGTTTCTCGCCCCGAAAAAACCTGCCCCGCCACAGGAAGATCCCGCAGCAGCCCTCGACGCTGAACTCGACGAGCTAACCTCTCCAACTCCCACCTTGCCCGGCCTCGACCCGCGGCGGTAAAGTTATCACCCGCACCCGAAAAGGAAGGGTGCCCCATTTCTCGTACTTTGCGAGAAAGCCTGCCCTGAGCTTGTCGAAGGGTGGGGACGTTGACTTTCCAAGGTGAGCAATGTCGAAAACGAAAGCTCGCAAGAAATCGCCACACAAACCCGTCACGAAGACGATCGCGCAGCCTCCAGGTTGCAGCGTCGGCCTGCCCCACATTCCGTCCGACTACGGACTGAAACCTCGGAAGCAATACCTGCCGTTCCGTCACGCCGAAGATCGGCTCACGAAGTCCCGCAACTACTGGATCTGCACCACGCGCCCCGACGGCCGTCCGCACTCTATCCCCGTCTGGGGCTTCTGGATCGACGGTGCTCTCTACTTTGGCACCGGACGCTTGTCCCGCAAGGCCCGCAATCTGGCGCACAACCCAGCCGTCTCCATCCATCTCGACTCCGGCGATGATGTGGTCATCCTCGAAGGCGCTGCCATCGAAGTCGACCTCGCCAACAAGTCGCAGCTCAAGAAGCTGGACGCCGCCTCCCGCGCCAAGTACAAGATGCCGATGGCGATCGCACCTGAGAACGTTCTATACTCCGTCCGCCCGCGTGTAGTTCTGGCCTGGACCGAAAAAGATTTCCCCAACAACGCCACCCGCTGGCAATTCGATACCACCATCACCTGAACGAACCCATCTTCCCATGCTCGACTTCTCTCGCTACGAAGTTCTCACCTTCGATTGCTACGGCACGCTCATCAACTGGGAAGCTGGAATTCTCGCGACCCTTCATCGCGTTCTCTCGGCCCACGGAAAGAAGATGGACGACGCCACCCTCCTGAAGCTTTATGGAGACTTCGAGCAGCATTCCGAACAAGGCAAGTTCCGCCCGTATCGCGAAGTGCTGGAGTCAGTCGTCCTTCAGTTCGCGAATGAACTTAAATTCACTCCCACCGCCGAACAAGTCCGCTCACTCCCCGACTCACTCCCGACCTGGAAGCCCTGGCCCGACACGGTCGCCGCTCTTCGCCAGCTCAAGACCCGCTTTCGCCTGGCCATTCTTTCCAATGTCGACGACGATCTCTTCGCCGAAACTCGCCCGCAACTTGAAGTCGACTTCGATGAAGTCATCACCGCGCAGCAAGCCCAGGCCTACAAACCCTCGCTGAAACTTTTCGAGCTGGCCCTGAGCCGCATCCAAGCTCCCGCCCACCGCGTCCTGCACGTCGGCCAAAGCATTTATCACGACGTAATCCCCGCGCAAGCGCTCGGCCTCGCCACCGTATGGGTGAACCGCCCCTCGGCGCGCCCCGGCGTCGGCGCCGTCAAATCCGCAGAGGCCAAACCCGACTTAATAGTGCCGAGCCTCGCAGAGCTCGCCGCCGCAGCGGTTCGGGACTAAATCTAGACGTGGGATTTGAGTAACCGATAAAACGGGACTGATGAATCAGCAGCCGCGAAGCGGCGAAAGAATACAGCCCACAGCCTGCCCTGAGCTTGCCGAAGGGGCGTAAGCAGTGGGTGACCAGTGATTAAATTAATAAGCCCCGGAGGGGCGAAAGAAACTACTCGGTAGAGACGCCAGGATTTCGATCAAACCGAAATGGCCTACTACAAATTCGCCGGCACCTTCACCACTCTCTTCTGAATCGCCCACATGACCAGTTCCGCCTTGTTGTGGATCCCCAGCTTCCGCATCAGATTGAACTTGTGCGCGTCCACCGTCTTGATGCTGAGTCCCAAGACGCCGGCCGCCGACCGCACCGTCCTGCCCTCGGCCAGCAGCTTCAGCACCTCACGCTCTCGCGCCGTCAAAACCCGCTTTCGCGGAGCCAGACCCTCGGGAAACCATTCTCCCCGGCGTCTTTCATTCACATCCCGCATCACGATCTTCTTCTGCGCGGCGTGCGTCCGCCTGACCATCTCCACCAGCTCTTCCGCCGATGTCCGCCGCACTAAGCAGCGGGTCGCGCTGGCTCGCTCTTCCCGCGGCCCGTCGCCCTCTTCATGCGAAGTTTCATGAGAAGTCAGGAACAGCACTTTGCTATAAGGCGACTCCCGTAGAAGCAAACGCTCCGCCTGCTCGGCAGCGCACTGGAACAGCTTCGCATCGGCGATCACGATTTCCGGGCGATGATCAAATACCTTCCGCAGCGCTTCGGCAGCATTGCCCGCCTCCGCCAGCACTTCCATGTCAGGCTCGTCTTCCAGTAAACGGCGTAATCCCTGGCGCAGCAGGACATGGTCATGCGCCACTACGCAACCGATTTCCTGATTGCCGAAAATTTCCTCGCGTTCGATCTGCTCCTGAGGACACACCGGGCAACTCCTAATCATTGGCCAGAGAGATTTGTTTTGCGGCGGTTCGGTTCGAACCCCAGACGGGTACGGCGTTACGCCAATTGTACCGTCCCACGCCGCCTTTTGCCCGGCTAAAATCGAGTTGCCCCTGCCTTTTCTTCGAAATACATGCCCTGCATTCCCGCTCTGAAACCCAGATTCCTCCTCCCATCAGGTACAATCGACCGTTTATGCTGCGCTATTTCACTGCCGGAGAGTCCCATGGCGAAGCTCTGGTCGCCTTCCTTTCCGGCCTGCCCGCCGGTCTGAAAATTGACCAGCCTTTCCTCGACCGGGAACTCTGGCGTCGCCAGCAAGGCTACGGCCGCGGCGGCCGCATGAAAATCGAGCGCGACGCCGCCCACATTCTTTCCGGCGTACGCCAGGGCATGACCATCGGATCGCCCATTTCCGTCCAACTCGAAAACCGCGACTGGAAAAACTGGCAAGAGTCGCTGCCTGTCGGCGAAGGCGATCCCGCGAAACACAAGCGCGTCGCGTCGCCCCGCCCCGGCCACGCCGACCTCGCCGGAGCCCTGAAGTACAACTTCCCCGAAGCCCGCTACGTGCTCGAACGCGCCTCCGCCCGCGAATCCGCCGCCCGCGTGGCCCTGGGAGCGATCGCCAAGCTCTTTCTGCGCGAACTCGGCATCGAAGTCCTCAGTCATGTGGTCGCCACCGGCAACGTCTCCTTCGCCGGACAAGTTCCTTGGGAACAGATTCGCGCGCTCCATTCCCGCGAAGAAGTCCTGCTGAACTGCGCCAACCCCGAAGCCGAGCAGCGCATGAAAGAAGAAGTCGATAAGGTTCTCAAAACCGGAGACTCGCTCGGCGGAGTCTTCGAAGTCGTGGCCCACGAAGTTCCTCCCGGCCTCGGCACCTACGTCCAGTGGGACGAACGTCTCGACGCCCTGCTCGCCGCCGCCGTCATGTCGCTGCAAGCGGTCAAGGCCGTCGAAATTGGCTCAGGAGTCGCCGCCGCTTTCGCCCCCGGCTCCGCCGTACACGACGAAATCGGCTACGCCGCCAGTTCCGGCTTCACCGCCTTCTCCCGCACCCGCAACAACGCCGGAGGGATTGAAGGTGGCGTCTCCAACGGAGAGGAAATCCGCGTGCGCGGCTATCTGAAACCAATTTCCACCCTTCGCCGGCCCCTGCAGTCCGTCGATTTTTCCACCCGCGAGCCGGTCAAAGCCGCCTACGAGCGTTCCGACGTGTGTGTGGTCCCAGCCGCGGGAGTCGCCGGCGAAGCCATGGTCGCCCTGACTCTCGCCCGCTGCGCTCTGGAGAAATTCGGCGGCGATTCCATGACCGAAACCCTGAGAAATTTCGAGGGCTACCGCCAGCAACTGAAAAATTATTGATCCAAATTCGACGATCGAGACTCTGATGATCTAAAACGTTAATGCTTTAATTCTGATGTTTTCACTTTGATGATTTATCCCATCGTAAAATTCGGTAATCCAGTTCTCGAAAAGCCTTCCGAAAAAGTGACGGCCTTCGATGAGGAACTGCTGAAGCTCATCGAAGACATGTTCGAGTCGATGTACGCCGCCCACGGCGTCGGCCTCGCCGCCCCGCAAATCGGCATCGCCCGGCGCATCGCCGTCATCGACGTCACGTTCAAGGAAGATCCCCACGCCAAACTCGTCCTCATCAATCCTGAAATCCTCCACACCGAAGGCCGCCACACCCAGAGTGAAGGCTGCCTCAGCATCCCCGATTTTCGCGAGAACGTAAGCCGCCCCAACAAAGTCACCGTCCGCGCCCAGGACGCTCACGGCAAGGTCTACCAAAAAACCGGAGAAGACCTGCTCGCCCGCGCCTTCCTCCACGAAACCGATCACCTGAACGGCAAACTCTACATCAGCCACATCAGCGCCTTGAAACGCGACCTGATGAAACGCAAAATCCGCAAAATGATGAAAGCCGGAGAGTGGTAGAAAGACAGTCGAAACTGTTAGCTGATTGCCGCAAGTCAGCCAACCGCAGCCAACACGAACTGCACCCGTTCCTCGACTGAGCTGAGAGGCAGCGGAATCAAGTCGTAGCCTAACCCAGCATAGGTTTGCATCATCACTTTATAGGTCGCCTCGGCTTCCTCGAAGGACTGCTTCCGCTCCGCATCCGCCGCAAAGATTTCCCGCCAAGGTGGCGCAATAAACACTCGGCGATGATAGCGGAACACGCGCGCCGCCCTCTCCACATGGGAAGGAACGGGAAGTTCGCTGAGGCGCAAGTAGCCGAGCACATCGGGTACGCCGCGATCAAAAATCACAGGACCCTTCAGATTCAATCCAACTCGGTGTGATCGCATGTCCCAACTCAGCATCAGTTCAGCGAAAGCACGCCGGTCCAGCCATGGTAAAGCCTCGCCGCCAACGGCCACCTGATCCTGAATAATCGCTCTTCCAGCCTCGGGCATAGTACAAATGCCACGCTCTGCAAGCGCTTCGATCAGCGTGCTCTTTCCTGAGCCAGGCCCTCCTGTGATTACAAACAATCGGTCAAAATTTGCAGCCTCCATTCCGCCTCCCCTAAACTACTTAATAAACCAATCCTTTCAATGTCCCTCAATCTCATCTTCTGCGGCACGCCGCAATTCGCCGTCCCGACACTCGAGAAGTTAGTCGACGCCGATTTCCGCGTCCATCTCGTCGTGACCCAGCCGGATCGCCCCAAAGGCCGCGGCCTGGAACTAGTCGCCTCGCCAGTCAAACAATCCGCCCTGAAATTAAATCTCCCCATCACCCAACCCGACCGCATCAAGACCAACGACGAATTCCGCGCCCAACTCACCGCCCTCCAGCCCGACGCCATCATCGTCGTCGGCTACGGCCGCATCATTCCCCAGTGGATGCTCGATCTCCCTCCACTCGGCAACCTCAATCTGCACGCCTCGCTGCTCCCGAAATACCGCGGCGCCGCGCCCATCCAATGGGCCATCGCCAACGGAGAGACCGTCACCGGCGTCACCACCATGCGCATCGACGCCGGCCTCGACACCGGCGACATCCTCCAGCAACAGGAACTTGCGATCGCCCCCAACGACACGGCCGAAACTCTCGCCCCGCGCCTCGCCGCCATCGGCGCAAATCTCATGGTCGAAACCCTGCGCGGTCTGCAAGCCGGATCGATTCGCCAGCACCCACAAGACAATTCGAAAGCGACCCTCGCCCCGATCCTGAAAAAAGAAGACGGCCTCGTAGATTTTTCACGCTCGGCCTCGGACATCCTCAACCGCATCCGCGGCTTCCAACCCTGGCCGGGAGCCTACACAAAATTCCGCGGCAAGACCCTACAGATCATCCACGCGCGCCCAACGATCGACGCAGTACCGCCAACCGAGTTGCGCGCCGATTCCAATCGCCTGCTGGTCGGCAGCGCCCACAACACCTCGCTCGAACTCCTGGAAGTCCAACTCGAAGGCAAAAAGCGCACCTCGGCCGCAGACTTCCTCCGCGGCTATCGCCCTGAGCCCCACGAAAAACTGGGCTAAAGCCTCTGTGTCCTCCGTGTCCGAAGCCTGCCCTGAGCGAAGCCGATGGGTGGTGGGTTCCTTCTTTCCCGCCTACAATCTGGGATGAATGCCAGTCTCCCCCGCCCGCGCCGCCGCCTTCGACATCCTCCTCCGCGTCGAACGCGAATCCTCCTACGCCTCCGAGCTCCTGCACGCACCTGCCCACGCCGACCTCTCCACTCCCGATCACGCTCTGGTCACCGAACTCGTGATGGGCGTGCTCCGCTGGCGTTCGCGCCTCGACAACGAGATCGCCCAAGCCTCTTCGCAGCCACTTGCAAAACTCGACCTCGAGATTCTCATCGCCCTGCGCCTCGCCCTCTATCAATTCCTCTGGCTCGATCGCGTCCCGCAGCGCGCCGCTCTTCACGAAAGTGTCGAACTCGTCAAACGCGCCCGCAAACGCTCCGCCGCCCCCTTCGTAAACGCGGTCCTCCGCAAACTTTCCGCCGCGCCGCCAAACCACACCCCAGCCGATACCGAAATTTCTTCCCCCGAAGCTCTGGCCCGCACGCTCGCGCATCCACAATGGCTGGTCGAGCGCTGGACCCGCGCCTACGGCCTTGCCGCCGCTCACCAGATCTGCCAGCACAATCAATCCGTTCCGACAACGGCAATTCGACTTCGCACCGCAACCGCAGAACACCAACTCAACGTAGAAGGAATCACTTTCATCCCCGGCGGACTTCTCACCTCCGCCCGCCGCGTCCAAGCCGGAGACATCACGAAAACCCAGGCCTTCCGCATCGGCCAAATCGTAATCCAGGACGAAGCCTCGCAACTCGTCGCCGCCCTGGTCAGCCCCTCCGCACTCAAAGAAGGCTCCCGGATCCTTGACTGCTGCGCCGCCCCCGGCGGCAAGACGCTCGCCATCGCAGACCGCAACCCAACTTCCGCAATCACAGCCCTCGAACTCCATCCCCACCGCGCGCGCCTGCTGCAAAATCTGTTACGTCAAAATCTATTGCAGCAGAATTCGCAGTCCCCAGCAGCTCACATTCAAATCATCACCGCCGACGCGCAACATCTCCCGGTATCCATCCCCTTCGACCGCGTCTTAGCCGATGTGCCCTGCTCCGGCACCGGCACCCTCGCCCGCAATCCCGAAATCAAATGGCGACTGACCCCAGACGATCTAGCGAAGTTAGCGCAGCGCCAACTCGCAATCCTCCGCTCCGCCCTGGCCCAGGTCGCACCCGGCGGACGCCTAATCTACTCAACTTGTTCGCTGGAAAAAGAAGAAAACGAAAACGTCGTCGAGCAAGCCCTGTCGGAAAACAAGGCCTTCCGCGTACTCGACTGCCGCGCTGAACTCGCCCGCCTGAAAGATTCTGGCGAGCTAATCTCGCCCGACCCAGCCTCGCTCACTCACGGCCCCTACCTTCGAACCATCCCCGGCATCCACCCCTGCGATGGCTTCTTCGCCGCGATCCTGGAAAGAGTTTAGGAAATTTGGAAAGGTCTTGAGCAATGACGCGGGGTTTTATCCGTGAATATCCGTGCAAAATCCGTGGCGAAATGTTTCACCGCACCTCAAAATTCACAGCCGTCCCCGCAACCACCTTCTGCCCCGCCCCCGGCACCTGCGATACAATCACGCTCGCCGGTGACGGCTGTGCCGGCAACACGGACGGCGCGGCCGGATTCCCCAAATTCGACGGGTCACTGGCAACGGAATTCATCGGCGGGGCCACTCCCACATTCCCCAGCTTGAACCCCGCATCCTGCAAGCTGCGGCTGGCGCTTCCGAGCGGCTGCCCCACAAAGCTGGGCATCACAAACGCCTCTGGATCCGCCGCCGCCGTAACCAGCAAGCTGATCTTCGGCGCGGCCACCTGCGCTTCCTTCGCCGTGGGACTCTGCGCCAGCACCTGGTCTGCCGGAATCCCCGTCGATTGCACCTCCGCCATCGACGCCACATCCAGCCCCCGCCGCCGGATATTCAATTCCGCCGCGTGCTCGCTCTGTCCCGTCACATCCGGAATCTTCACCCGCGTTTTTCCCAGACTCTGCGCCACCCGTACCAGCCAGCCATGCCGCACTTTCGTCCCCGGCAACGGCAGCTGCGACATAATTCTTCCCTCAGGAATCTGCGGACTGTAATACTGCCGCTCGATCGACATCTGCAGGCCGAGCGCTCCCACCGCCCGCTCCGCTTCCACCGGCGTCAGCCCCAGCAACGGCGGCACCGCAACCTCCTGCCCGTGAATGGCAAACCGCATCGCCGTCAGCGCCGACACCATCGCCACAATCACCAGCACCAGCGCCAGCAGCGCAAATCGAAGCGCAGATTTCATCTCAGAATTATAGCCGCGTCAGCAGCGCCGCCACCCCGCCGGTCCGATCGCGGGCTGAATGCCTGCTGGACCTTCGGTGGTAGTGCAGTTTGAATTCCAGCGGGCCATCATCGGCGTCATCCCGAGCGAAGCCGCTTTTCAGGCGGAGAGAGGGATCTCCCGTTTCTCCGGCCTCGCGCGAAAGCCAAACTGCACTACTACCTGGATCCTGACTCGCTGCAATTGCATTCTTCGATGGGGTATCATGCTTGTGTCAGGCAAACGAACCATGCGCCGCTTCCTTTTCATCACGCTGCTCACTGCGTTTGCGCCGTGTATGAACGCCCAGCGCATGTCTCATGCGTCTGCTCATTTCGCATCCGGATTCAACCGAAGCAGCTTCGCCCGCTCTTCCTTTTACCCGTTAGCGCTCTCCGATCCCTTCTATTCCGACTATCTCCTCAGCACAGGCTACCCCGTCGCTTCCCAACCACCGATGATTTTTCTGCAAGCCCCTCCCGCCGCAGCGGCGGCGCCCGAGCGTACTTCATCTCCGGCCCAGCCGCTCATGATCGAACTGCGCGGCGACCGCTACATTCGCATCAGCGGCCCGGAATCGTCGGGAGCTGAATTGATCGATCGGGAATTGATCGAGCGCCAATTGATCGATCGAGACGCCGTCGATCGAGAAAAGACGAATCGACTGTCGGACTCACAGCCTCGCCCGGAACGCCAGCCCATTACGCCTCCGGCCGCCGCTTTGCCAGTCCTCATCTTCCGCGACGGCCACCGCGAGGAGATATCCGACTACACCATTGCCGACGGCTTCCTCTACACTCGCGCCGACTACTACACCACCGGATCCTGGAACAGAAAAATCAACCTCTCGTCGCTGAACCTCCCTGAAACAATCGCATCGAACCAATCCCGCGGCACCAACTTCCACCTCCCCTCATCCCCCAACGAAGTAATCGTCGGTCCATAGAGAATAGACAATAGAGAATAGAGAATAGAGACCCACGCCCTTCAGCTCGCAGACATGCACGGAAAGCCCGCGCGTGCAGCCGCGTCGTTAGAATAGACGCAAGTTTGCGGCGGCACTCGGGCGCACCGTAGCCGCACCGCGTGCAGCCGCGTCGTGGAGCAACCGCATCGTGGAGTGGCGCTTCAGCGCCGCGTTAAGCTCGGAGTGAAAAAGGGCTTTAGCCCCTGTGTCCGCTTCACGTGCCGGCGCCCTGTTTCGCCGGAGCCCGTTTCAAGCTGCCGCCGCCAACGCACTCTCCATCCTCCGCGCAGCGGCCCTCTTCTCCCGTACCCGCAACATCGGCTGCTCCACGAAATAATAAGAAGCGCTAGCCAGCCCGACCGCAAACCACACGAAATACCAGGGCCGAGAATGCTCCCCATAAACAAATAACTGCTGCCACAAATAAAGGCTGTAACTGATCCTACCCAGCCACTCGACCGGCCGCACATTCAAAATCCAATAAGGCCTTTGCACCACATGCAGCAGCAGTCCGGCAATCGAAAGATGCATCACCGGCCACAGCAAAAACAACAACACAGCCGTCACGTGAAATCGCAGCACACCCAAATAAACCGGAACCAGCACCACCGGCAAGATCATCGCCAGCGCCCACCCTGCCCTGATCTTCGGCAACCGCCCCGCGAAAATCCCCAGCAGACACCCAATCGCCAGCACATCCGCCACGGCAGGAAACGTCTCGTCCGCCCGCCCGTGCAATCCCAAAAAATGACACGCCACCCGATACACCGGCGCAAACCCAACCACTCCCACCAGAATCGCCACCCGATGCCGATGCCACCTCTTCAACACTCCCGGCCACAGAAAATAAAACTGCTCCTCCACACTCAACGACCACAAATGCCCCAGAAACCAGGGATGTGAAAAATCAAAGTTTGCCAGATACAAAGCCGCAGCCACCATGTGATACCAGCGCAGCTCATGCCAAAAAATCACAAACACCGGCACCATAAACACAATCGCCGCCGGTAAAATCCGATAAGCCCGCCGCACATAGAATTCCCGCAACCCAATCGTCGAAGTCCTGCCATATTCCTTCCACAGCAGCGTCGTAATCAGATACCCCGAAATTACAAAAAAGATTCTCACTCCCAGATTCGCAAACGCCCCCGCCACATCCCCCACCGTCGAAGACTGATACCGCAACTCCGCCCAATGTCCCACGATCACCAACAAAATCGAAATCGCCCGCAGCCCATCGAGAGAGGGAATGCGCGAAGGAATCCGCTTCATCCGCGCAGCCTAGCAGCCGCGCCGCCCATTTTTCAGTGACCCGCAACCAGGATCGAAATGATTTCCCGCAGATTTTCCCATGTTGGAACACGAATCGGGTGCCCCATTTCTCGCGTCTTTTGCGAGAAGTGGGTTTCTCGTCGTCACTCCTCGATGGAGAAAATCGTGGTACAATAAACACTGCTCCCAAGGCACATAACGCCCTGCAAATACAGGTAGTTACAAGATTCCCGCGAGGCCGAAGAATTGGCTGTTCGCTGGAAGCTAGAAGCTGACCATGGCTGACGATCAAAACCCCGAACTCCCTCTCACTCCTCCCAACGGTGGCGGCGGCGACAGCCCCGGTGCCCTGAACATTCAACCCGTCAACATCGAAGACGAGATGAAGCGGTCGTATCTCGACTACTCGATGTCAGTGATCATCGGCCGCGCCCTCCCCGACGTCCGCGACGGCCTGAAGCCCGTCCACCGCCGCATTCTCTACACGATGGCGCAGATGGGGTTGCAGCCGAATAAGGCCACGCGCAAGTGCGCCCGCATCGTCGGCGAAGTCATGGGTAAGTACCATCCTCATGGGAACCTGGCGGTTTACGATGCGTTGGTTCGACTCGCGCAGACGTGGAGTCTGCGCTATCCGCTGATTTTTGGTCAAGGCAATTTCGGATCGGTTGACGGGGACCCGCCTGCCGCGGATCGTTACACCGAGGCCAAGTTGGCTCCGGTTTCTATGGCGCTGCTTGAGGATCTCGACAAAGAGACTGTCGATTTTCACGACAACTACGACGGCAGCGAGATCGAGCCCGACGTTCTCCCGGCACGCATTCCGAATCTTCTGGTCAATGGCTCCGACGGCATCGCTGTCGGTATGGCAACGAAGATTCCGCCGCACAATCTAACGGAAATCGTCGACGCCACGATCACGCTGGTCAACAATCCCAACGCGCAGCTTGCCGAGATTCTGAAATTCGTGCAAGGCCCGGATTTTCCGACCGCCGGCATCATTCACGGACGCGCGGGAGTCTTCGAGGCCTACCGCACCGGCCGTGGCCGCTTCATGATGCGCGCCAAGGCGCTGATCGAGAACATCAACAAAGACCGCCAGGCCATCATCGTCACCGAAATTCCGTATCAGGTAAATAAAGCGCGACTCGTCGAGCGCATTGCCCAACTGGTCAACGACAAAGACATCGAAGATATTTCCGACATCCGCGACGAAAGCGATCGCGACGGAATGCGCATCGTCATCGAACTCAAGCGCGGCGCAGAACCGCAGATCGTCCTGAACCAGCTCTTCAAGCACACGCAGATGCAGGAAAGTTTTTCCATGATCCTGCTGGCGGTGGTGAACGGACAGCCCCGCGAAATGGGACTGATCCAGACCATCAAATATTTCATCGAGCACCGCGTCGACGTGGTCCGCCGCCGCACTGCTTATCTGCTGCAGAAGGCGAAGGACCGCGAGCACATCCTCGAAGGCTACCTCACTGCGCTCGATCACCTCGACAACGTCATCACCATCATTCGCGGCAGCGCCAACCGTGGCGACGCCCGCGAAAATTTGGTGCTCTACTTCGGCGGCAAGAAAATCGACATCAACACCACCGGCCGCGCGCCCAAGCCCGACGCTGAAAAGCCTTTCACCACCCGCCAGGCCGACGCCATCCTCGAACTGCAACTGCATCGCCTGACCAAGCTTTCGATCGACGAAATCGCCAACGAACTAAAAGAAGTCCGCGACAGCATCGCCGAATACGAATCGATCCTCGGCTCCGAGACCAAGCTGCGCAAAGTCATCATCAAAGAGCTGGAAGAAGTAAAGAAGTTATACGGAGATGCCCGCCGCACCCGCCTCGAAGACGAAGCCGCCGAAATCGTTCTCGAAGATCTTATCGCCGACGAGCAGGTCGCCGTCACCGTCAGCCACTCCGGCTACATGAAGCGCACGCCCATCTCCACCTACCGCATGCAGCGCCGCGGAGGCACGGGCCGCACCGGCATGAAGACGCGCGACGAAGATTTCGTCGAGCATCTCTTCATCGCCAGCACGCACGCCTACATTCTCATCTTCACCAACAAGGGCCGCGTCTACTGGCTCAAGGTCTACGAAATCCCCGACGTCAGCGCTGCCGGCAAAGGCAAGCACGTCGGCAACCTGATCGGCCTGCAACCCGGCGAAACCGTCAAGACCATGCTCGCCGTGCGCAATCTCGAGGAAGAAAACAAATATGTCTTCTTCGCGACGCGCAAAGGCCTGGTCAAGAAATCCGAGCTGCGCGAGTTCATGCACGTGCGCTCCAACGGCATCAACGCCATCGCCATTGAAGACGGGGACGAACTGGTCGCGGCCCGCATCACCAACGGCAACCAGATCGTCTTCATCGCCAGCCACGAAGGCATGGCCGTCCGCTTCGACGAAAGCCACGTCCGCCCCATGGGCCGCGGAGCCTACGGCGTCTGGGGTATCGACCTGGAAGAGAAAGACTACGTAGTCGGCATGGCCACCACAACCAAGCCAGACGCTCCCGCGCCCGCCAAGGAAAAACTTGAGGGCGAGCCAGAAGCCATCGACGCGGCGGTCAAAGGCAAGCTGATCCTCTCCGTCACCGAAAACGGCTACGGCAAACGCACCCCCGCCGACGAATACCGCCTCACCAACCGCGGCGGCAAAGGCGTCATCAACGTGAAGACGACGGAGCGCGTCGGCAAAGTCGTCGCCATCGCGCAAGTCGACGAAACCTCGGAAGTCATGCTGATCAGCCACTACGGCAAAATCATCCGCATGGATTCGACGACGATCCGCGAATCGGGCAGAAACGCCCAGGGCGTACGCCTCCTGAATATGGAGCCCGGCGACCGCGTAGCGGCAGCGGTGGTCCTAGCGCCGGAGGCAGAGCCGAACGGCGGCAACGGAGGCACGCTGATTCAGTAGATGTAGGCAAACGAAGCGCTAACCGCGTGGATCCGCCTGGCGTGCGAGACCATTGTGCAATGTGAATGCCGCGATCAGTATTACCGTCACATATTAGCGGCATACAGTTCATATAGGCGTCGGTCACGATCGTACGTTTGATGGGCTGGCGATGCGATTTTTTGCGACTTGGCGGTCGTCGATCGCATCTCCAAAAGACGGAGGGATCCATGGACCCGAAAGCTTTGCTGCTGCTACCCGGACTCGTCGCAACTCAGCACCACGATTCGAAGAAAACGCCGACGGTGTTTTCGCTGAAAGCGTCAGCGACGCCCGTCTATGTGTGGCCTGAGCGTGAACGCGAACCTCTAGAAGGCGATCACCCTGGACACGGTGAAGGTTCCGACGAGTCGGTGATGTTCGTCGGGATCAGCAGCAACGTCTCCAATGTCTCAGCACGCGTCACGATTGATTCTGGCGCGTCGGGCATCGGTCCTTACATGTCAGCTGGTTGGTTGCCGAAGGGCTTGAACCTCGTCACGTCGTTCGACGAACTCGAAATCGGTGAACGGGTTCCGGCGCCGTTACCTTATGCGACCAACCTCATCTCGCCCAACGCGAGCAAGCACCTGACCAACCGGACGACGATCCAGACGCGACGCGCGTTCTCGCGTCCTAAGCGTTGAACAGTACGACTATTGGTCTCTCGCGCCTTCCAACAACTCAGGGTGTTCCTTCAGGTACTTCAACGCCCACGGGTAGATGTTGAAGTGGAACATCCAGTTCCAGCCTTGCTCAGTCTTCCAGATGATGCCGTTCGCGATCAGGCTAGCTAGCCCACCGTTCGCTGGATTGTCGGCGAGGGGCATCCCGTCGTTGTCGACGAACCACTTCAGTGCTTTTTTCGAGCGGGTTCATCTGGTGGAAGTGCTTCCTGCTGTGGCGTCGCGTGAACACGCAACGCACATCCGCGACGAGCGGGCGTCCGATCAGCGTGACAAGATTCGCCAAGAGCACGCTGCCTGAGAACACGAAAGCCGCGATGCCCACTCCATGATAAGGTCTCGCCCAAGCGTCGATCCCCAACGGAGCGGCGAGGAACAACACCACACTGGTCGCGACGAAGATGCCGAACATGATCTGCCACGGAATGTTCTTCGTGAGCCAGTCGAGCGTCGCTTCGTACCAAGGCATGTCGCGCCAAAGTTTATCACTTGGTAGTCGCCGCCTCTAGCTGTTTCATGGCGGGTGGTCCAGCCTGTTGCCCTTAGTTGTTGCCTGCCGACAACTATTCCAACAGAGGGTGCCCCATCCTTTCGCGTTTCGTGCGAAAGGGTGGGAGGCACGGACCTCAGTTCCATCTCCCTAAAGTGAATGACATATGGTCCGTGGTTCCCGCCCTTGCAAAAAACGCAAGGACGGGGCACCCTCAGTTGTGAATGGAACAGACAAACATGCGCGAAAGCTGAACTCCTCAGAGGGGATTTGAGTGTACCCTGTTAACAACGGTCACGACCGCGTGCGAAATCATGACCCTCGACCTTTCAGTTCATCATCATCCCGTTCATCCGCTCTTCCTGCCCACGGACCAGCGCGCCGCCGCAGAGTACGCACTTGGCAAAGAGCAAATCGAGTTCTTTCATGAGTATGGATACTTAAAGGGAATCCGCATCCTGTCGGACGAACAGGTAGAAGTGCTCAGGCGCGAATTGGCTCGACTGCTTGACCCGATGGTCGAAGAGCGAGAATTGTTTTACGAATACAACTCAAATGAGTCGGGCGATCCGAATCACGTGTTGTTCCATGCCCTGGGCGCATGGCGGATAGCGCCGGGTTTTCACGATCTGCTGTGGCATCCTGCATTCACGATCCCGGCAGCGCAACTTCTTGGCGGAGCGGTTCGGTTCTGGCATGACCAGCTCTTCTGCAAGCCGGCTCATCATGGCGGAGTCGTGGCCTGGCATCAGGATTATTCTTATTGGACGCGAACCCAACCTCTGGCTCATCTCACCTGCTGGATTGGCCTTGACGATTCGACCCGTGAGAACGGGTGCCTGCAGTACATTGCAGGGAGTCATCGTTGGCCAGATCTGCCAATAACGGGACTCGCCGGCGACATGGATGCAATCAGCGCGGTTCTGGACAAGCAGCAAAGGCGCGAGTTCGAGCGTCCGGTCGCGGTGGAATTGAAGAAAGGGGAGGCGTCCTTCCATCATCCCCGGCTGGTGCATGGATCGTTTGCCAACCATTCTGACCGCTCGCGCCGTGCGACCGTCATCAACGTCATGAAGGATGGCGTGCGCTCGGGGAGCAACGAACCGCTGCTGCACGGTGTACCGGTGATCCCGTCCGGTCAGAAGATTGAGGGGCCGTTCTTTCCGCTGCTATCGGAAAAACAGACCCACGTCGTCGCTGGGGTGGAATAATCCTGTCCGAGATAATCGAGTTCGCGTTCGGGACTCTGATCACCCGTTTATCAACCCCATCAGTGTACTCGGGATATCGCGCCGGTCGGGCTCTATGCACTCGGCGATATGTGCGATACGAGAGTTTCTGTCGACCCTACGGGACTCGTTACGCTTTTTTTGCGCTTACCCAGGACTTACGTCCTGGGCTATATATATGACGCCCCTCCGGGGCTGAGGGCGGATGGGAGAATCAGCGTGCGCACTTCGCCAGTTCGGCGCGGCTCTTGGTGAGCAGGTTCCAGGCTTCGCGGTAGCATTCGTAGCGGTAGCTGGCTTTCTTCGCGGGCGGGACGACGGGGCTTAGCATCGCCATGGTGAGGCGGCGGGGGCCCAGCAGCAGGGCTGCCGGGATGAGATACCAGGCGTCTTCGGGAATCACGTAGGCAGCGAAGAGGTCGATTTGAGCGAGGGAGTAGTCGCGCTTTTTCAGGTAGTTGGGCTTGAACATGCAGCGATAGCCTGCGCCCACCCTTGAGGTGGTGGACTTGACCTGGACGCGGAGAAAGTTTGCGCCGTGTTCGATGCCGACGTCGTAGGCCTGCGTGTCTCCCCAGGGCTTGCTGACGGCGAGGCGGCGCTGGGCGGCCTGTGCCATGAATTGCAGCTCGACCCATTCGCCGCGCTGTTTGAAGCTGATGAAGCGTTCCCAATGTTTCATTCTGTGCTCACTTTTTTCTATGCTCGTCCCTGTGTGTTCCTTGCCCGAAAAACAAAATCCCCACCCTTCGACTTCGCTCTATTGAAAATCCCCATTTCTCGCGCAAAGAACGCGCGAGAAATGGGGCACCCGGTAGCCGACGTGTCGGGCAAAAGAAAAGGCGCGACCTGGGGGGCCGCGCCTGCTGACCGGAATTGTCTCTATATATCGAGAATATCAAATTGGAGGGGGCAAACCGGAAACGGTTGGTGGCTTTATATTGTGATTGCTTTCACGGAGTTAGGCCGGATCGTGTATTTTCTGCCTATTGACAGGATTTGGGCCCGGTCAGAGAATTCCTGCATTTCAGGCGTCCCGGCCGGGACGCGGTTTTCTCCTCTCACTGCTACTGCTACCCGGCGTTGAAACGCCGGGCTATTTTCAAGTGTCCCTTCGGGACACTTCTCACCCGTTGATCAAGTCCATCATGTGCTCCGGATACCTGCCACCAGCCGCGGCCTGCGCCGGAAAGGCTTCGTCAATCCTGCGCAAGTCTTTCTCTGTTAACCCAACTGCGCTAGCCGCGACATTCTCTTCCAGATACTTCCGCCGCTTCGTCCCCGGAATCGGCACCACGTCGTTCCCCTGCGCGAGCACCCAGGCTAGCGCCAGCTGCGACAGGGTGCATTTTTTCTCGCGCGCCATGTCTTCGACGTGCCGCAGCAGATCAAGGTTCTTCTGAAAATTCTCTCCTTGAAACCGCGGGCTGTTGCGCCGGTAATCGTCTGCGGGCAGGTCGTCAAACTTCTTGAACTGCCCCGTCAGAAAGCCACGGCCCAGCGGACTGTAGGCTACGAATCCAATCCCCAGCTCGCGACACGCGGCCAGAATTCCGGCCTCCGGATCGCGCGTCCACAGGGAATACTCCGTCTGCAGCGCCGCGATCGGATGCACCTTCACCGCGCGCCGCAGCGTCGGGACCGATGCCTCGGAAAGCCCAAGATACCGCACCTTCCCGGCCTTCACCAACTCAGCCATGGCGCCGACTGTTTCTTCGATCGGAGTGGCCGGATCGACGCGGTGCTGATAGTAAAGATCAATCGTCTCCACTCCGAGGCGGCGCAGGCTGGCCTCGCACGACTTGCGAACATAATCGGCCTTGCCGCTGACTCCGCGTTTCATCGGATTGCTCGGGTCGCGGACGATTCCAAACTTGGTGGCCAGCACAATCTGGTCACGTTTGCCCTTGATCGCCCGACCGACCAGTTCTTCATTCTTGTGCGGGCCGTAAACATCCGCGGTGTCGAGTAAGTTGATGCCGAGTTCCAGCGCGCGATGAATCGTCGCAATCGATTCGATGTCATCGAATCCGGAGTAGAACTCCGACATTCCCATGCAGCCCAAACCCTGCGCCGAAACCTTCAGGCCGCTGCGGCCCAGCTCGCGAATTTGCATAAGTGCTCCTGCCTTGAGAAAGAATTGAAACAGATGCTTCCTGACTAGATGAACGGAAGGGCCTGTAGGGTGCGACGAAACAACGATGTGGCGCGGGCGCTCCCGCCCGCGAGCCTTAACGACGCACGCGAATTCCAGGCTTCGCGTTCTCAAAAACTTCGCCAATCTGCACGGCCGGAACTCCCGCATCGCGAAGGGCGCTGGTGAGCGATGATCCGTCCGGCGTAGAAATCAGCAGTCCACCTGCGGTCTGGGGATCGAACAATAGCGCGCGCAGATCGTCGGGAACATCGGAGTCGTACTCCACCAGGCACTCCGCAAAGTCCCGGTTGTTCTTGAGGCCACCGGGAATGTATCCGGCTTGCACGCACTCGAGCGCGCCTGCGAGCAGCGGCACACTTCCGGCAGAAATACTGATCGACACATCCGATGCCAGCGTCATTTCGCGTGCGTGTCCGATCATCCCGAACCCGGTCACGTCGGTCATTGCGTTCACGTGAAAATTACCGCCAGCAATTACTTCGGCGGCCCGCTTGTTCAGCGTGGTCATCGACTGAACCACAGCATTCATCCAGGCGGGTTCGGCCTTGCCCCTCTTGATCGCTGTCGAGATCACTCCTGTCCCGATCGCTTTTGTAAACAGCAGCGCGTCACCCGGTTTAGCGCCCGCATTCGCGAGAATTTTCTTCGGGTGCACAACTCCGGTGACAGAATATCCGAACTTGGTTTCGTCGTCGCGGATGCTGTGGCCGCCGATCACGGTGCATCCGGCCTCGATCATCTTCGACAATCCGCCGGCGAGAATTCGCTCCAGAATTTCCAGCTCCGCTTTTTCGGGAAAACACACCAAAGCGAGCGCTGTGAGCGGTTTTCCGCCCATCGCATAAACATCGCTCAACGCGTTGGTGGCCGCGATCTGCCCAAACGTATAAGGATCGTCGACCACCGGCGTGAAGAAGTCCACCGTCTGTACCAGCGCCTGCTCCGGCCCGATCAGATACACTCCGGCGTCGTCGGCATGATCGAAGCCGACCAGAACGTTCGGGTCGTGTTGCCGGGCTAATTTCCCAAGCACCGTGTCCAGCGCCGCTGGACTCAGCTTGGACGCTCAACCCGCGGCTTTCACCGACTCCGTCAACCGAAACGGTTTGTTGTCAGACATGGGTTCATTGTAGCGGGAACACTCTGAAGAATGGCGCGCAGCTCACTTCACGGAAACATCGGTCACGCGCACGTCTGGATACTGCCGGTTCCACTGCGCCGAAATGCGGTCGAATGTCAGCCGGAAGGGTTGAGTCTGCCCGGGAGCCAGGGGAGAAACGCTGAGGTCTACCGGTTCAGGATAGGCTCCATTGGTTCTGACGACCTGTAGCGGCACTTCTTCCTGCTGGGCAAGCTGCCCCAGTTCATCCTTGAACACAACTTCCACCACGGCGTGAGTCACCGTTTTGTCACCGCTATTCGTAACGCTTCCATCGACATAGCTGACCGTGGCGCCAATAAAATTCTCGGCCGCGCTCATCTTAAAATCGGAAAGCTTCAGGGTGGCAATGTAAGGCGAGGCCGGCTTCGCGACTTTCGGCGGCTGCCGCATGAGGAGCGCGATCGCGAGCATTCCCCCAATCATCACTGCAACGGCGATCCCGATAATCAAACGGCTGGAGTCGCGTTCCTCGGCGACCGGCGTTGGTTGTCCCAAGCTGCCCATGGGTAGAATTGTAGGCTCCTCGATTTTGATTGTCGATTTGTCACGACCGTCTAAAGAGCTTAAACCACGAAGGACACGAAGGATCAAGAAGGAAGTCCCACCCAAACGAAATCCTTAGAGATTCGGCGCTCTTCCTCAGCGTCCTCTGTGTCCCCTGTGGTTAAGCTTTCCGCGACGCCAGCAGCCGTGCCGCATTCTCGTGATACACGTGCGTCAGAATCGCATCGCTAAGCCCGAACCCATTCAGGCTCCAGTGATACCCAAACTGCTCATTTTCGTAAAAATGTTCGTCCAGCGATTCCAGAATTCTGAATGTCACACGATACATCGCTGGATCGAATCCCATATCCGTGCCGTAAACCAGCCGGTCAGCATGCCTGGCATAAAACTGAGCTGCGAAGCGCGGAATCGGTCCGGTCTCGGCGTAGCGTGCGGAAATATCCGCGTACAGGTTCGGATTCCGCTCCAGCACTTCACCCAACCGCGCCAAATCGTAATCGAGATTCATGAAGTGGCACGCGATGAATGTTGTATTTCTGTGCCGCGCCAGCGTCCGCTCGAATATGTCAACCATGCCCGATAGCCCCACGATGCCCGGCTGATTATCGAGCCGCCATTCATAAGCGTTCATCAGGCCGTCGTTATATTTGTCCATCTTCTGGTACATCCAGATTGGATCGGCAACGTGCAGGCTGACCGGCATTCCTAGCTCTCCACATTTCTCCCAGACAGCATCCATGCGCGCATCGTCGGGATGCATGCCCGGGGCATTCGATTTTCCCGACCGCAGGCCCTTGCCTTTGTCGTGAATCTCGCCCACGCCGCGCGCCCCGGCTTGGTGACAGCGTTCCAACTCTTTCACGGCCGCGGCTACGAAACCGGGCTTGTCGTAGCCCGAGAAGTCGAGGCCGCTCCACATCTCAAAGCGCTCGGGATACTTCGAATACTTCCTGCTGATCTCGTCAAACTCCTGGCCGGTCGTCATGGTCAGGATGATGGTCTTCTCGACTCCAACGTCGTCCATGGTGCCGACCCAGGCGTCGATCTCCTTCGCGGTCTTGGCGTAAGGATGCGAGTGCATGTCGATGATGGGGAATTTCGCGCGCGCAATCTCGGTGACAGGAATCTTGTAGATGGATTTCGGGCGGTAGTCCTTTAGCAAAATAGTCTCGGGCGAACCGAGCTTTGCTGTTGATGGAGTTTTCGCCGCAGCCGCGGAGATGTCGGGTTTCGCCTCAGGCGCGACGGTTCCAAACGCAGGAGGAGAAGGAAGTCCGGCTGTCAATCCAGCCAGGTTGGCCCACTTCAAGAAGGATCTTCGATTCATGATGGCTCCTGTTCGATTTCACCGAACAGGAATGTTTAAGCTGAAGTGCGGAAGAACGCAAGCAGAAACAGCACGCCGAGCAGCATATCCACTCCGCCAAACACGAGGTCCGAAGGATGAAGTCGGTGCTGCAGATACAGAACCAAAAAAGAAGCGCCGTAGCCGAACTTTTCCAGCACCGCCGGGATCATCATCAGCCGGAGCCGGAAGCGTATCGGATCGCGCGCGATCAGCAGGAACGCAACCTGCCACGCCAGTCCCACGCTGACAAAACCATAATAGAAGCCAGGATGCGTGATGACTGGAGGATCGTTGCGCCCGATCATGTCAAACATGAAATAAAGAGGCGTGAGGATGAGAACGCCCCAGATGCTGGCAATCCAGAAAACCACTTTGGCGAACTTCATTCAGTTGCCTCTTGGCGACATGAGTTTGTCGCGGTTGAGAGCTGGCGGACAGAGCCTGCCCTGAGCTTACCGAAGGGAGAGTCCGCCCCGCAATTTATTCGCCGCCGACAGTCAGGCCGTCCACGCGAATTGTCGGGGCCGCCACCGACCCGCGAAACTCCAGATCATTCGCGATCTCAGAAATGTTGAAAAACAACTCCTTCAGATTGCCGGCCACGGTGATCTCTTCCACCGGATACGCGAACTCGCCGCCCGAAATCCACAGCCCCGAAGCTCCACGCGAATAATCTCCGGTCACGAGATTCGCGCCGCTGCCGAGAAACTCGGTCACGTAAAGGCCGTCCTTGATTCCGCCAATCAATTCTTTCGGAGTCTTCGTGCCCGCCTGCAGAAAATAATTTCCCGGCCCAATCCCCGGCGTCCCCGCCAGCCCGCGCGAAGCATTCCCTGTGGTCTGCAAGCCAAGTTTTTTCGCGGTGTAGGTGTTCAGTAAATACGACTTCAGCACGCCGTTTTCGATCACCACGGTGCGCCGCGTAGGAATGCCCTCGCCATCGAACGGACTCGTGCCGAACCCGCCGGGTATCGTCCCATCGTCGATGATGTTGACGTTGTCTCCGGCAATCTTCTGCCCCAGCTTGCCCGCCAGAAACGACGCGCCACGATAAACCGAATCGCCATTGATCCCCTCGAAAATGTGTTCGAGAATCGAAGTCGCGACCATGGGATCGAAAACGATCGGCACCTGCGCCGTCTTTGCCTTGCGCGCGCCCAGTCGGCGCAGCGTGCGTTCGGCAGCAATCTTGCCAACTTTTTCCGGCGCATCGAGCTTGCTTAGCGTGCGCGCGACCGAGTACCAAAAATCGCGCTGCATCGCGCCCGACTCAGTCTGCGCGATGGGCACGGCCGACACCGAACAGTAAGACCGGCGGTACTCACCGACAAAGCCATGGGAATTGGCCAGAACCTTGTGGCCTGTAGCCGCGTCGAAGGACCCGCCTTCCGAGTTCTTAATCCGCGGATCAAAATCGAGCGCGGCTTTCTCTGCGCGCCGCGCGTAGTCGATGCGATCAGCGCCGGCAAGCGAATAAACGTCGTTGTAATAGAGGTCGAGATTGCCGGCGATCGAGCCGAGTTGCGAAGCTTCCGGAATCCCGCCAAACGGATCTTCCGACGTGATCTTCGCCAGCGTCAACGCAGAAGTCACCATGCGGTCGAGACCCGCCGGAGAGAAATCGCTGGAATAAGTGCTGGCCGCCCGCTGCCCGAAAAACACCCGCACCCCAATCGACTTCGACCCCGACTCTTTCAGGGTCTCAACCTGGCCGAGCCGGACAAGAGTGGAGAATTCGTCGCCCTCGCGCACCACGCATTCGGCCGCCGTGGCACCAGCGGCCATGGCGCGCCGGACAATATCCTGCGCTATCTCGCGGAGGTCGGTTTCGAGTTTCAGGTTTCCAGTTTCGGCTTGAGCTGAAGGCATGTATCCATTATCCCAACAAATGTGGGTGGTTGTCCTGTTTGGCGAAGGACCTTATTAACGAGGGCTAGACCGCCAAGACGGGCATGAAAGGCTATCTCGAAAGAATTCATTACAGATAATGCAGATTTGCATTACAATGAGGTAGGGTGAGGAATTTATCGATGGCCACAATTACTGTAACCACGAGGGGGCAAGTTACCTTTCGGAAGAAGGTGCTCGAACACCTGGGAATTAAGGCTGGAGAAAAGATTGAACTCGACCTGCTCCCTGACGGCCGGGGCATGATCCGCGCCGCCAAGCGTTCGGGGAAGATCGAGGACTTCTTCGGTGTACTAGCAGGCGAAACGAAGAAAGTTGCAACCATCGAAGAAATGAACCAAGCCGCGGCTGACGGATGGGCAGGCCGGGTCAAGATGGGCAGGAAGTGAAAGTCGCAGTCGACACGAATGTTTTGGTTCGCGCCGCCGTGCGCGATGATCCCGAGCAAACGGTCGTGGCGACCCGAATCATGGCCCGAGCCGTAATCCTGGTGATCGCACCTTCTTCCTTGTGCGAGTTTGCCTGGGTGCTACGAAGCGTTTACGGCTATCGCGCATCCAGGATAGCCGAAGCTATCCGCGTGCTGCTGGCAGCGGAGAATGTGGAAACAAACCTCCCGGTGATCGATGCGGGTTTGGCTATGCTCGACGCGGGCGGCGACTTCGCCGATGGCGTGATCGCCTATGAGGGCCGAGGACTTGGTGCGGAGACGTTCGTGTCGTTCGATAAGAAGGCGGTAGAGATGCTGAAGGGGCAGGGAGTTTCAGCGCGCTTGCTTTAGCGTGGTCTTGCTCTATCCGTTCAAATCCGTGGCCACTAAGTTCCTACTGCATGAACCCGCCCGGATCTTTCCTGGCAGTTCCGCCTACCGTCAGCCGGTCGATCTTCAGCGTTGGAATGCCTACGCCCACCGGCACGGCCTGCCCATCTTTGCCGCACGTGCCGACGCCTTCGTCAAGTTTCAAATCGTTGCCTACCATTGAAACCCGGGTCAGCACGTCAGGGCCGTTGCCGATCAGCGTCGCGCCTTTGATCGGCGCCGTGATCTGCCCGTCCTCGATCATGTACGCTTCGGAGGCCGAGAACACGAACTTGCCGTTCGTAATGTCCACTTGGCCGCCGCCGAAGTTCACCGCATAGATCCCGTGCTTCACCGACCGGATAATGTCTCCCGGATCATCCTGGCCCGCCAGCATGTAGGTGTTGGTCATGCGCGGCATCGGGATATGCTCGTAGCTCTCGCGGCGCCCGTTGCCCGTGCTGGCGATGCCCATCAGCCGCGAAGACAGCTTGTCGCTGAGATAGCCTTTCAGGATTCCGTTTTCGATCAGCACGGTTTCCTGGGTAGAGCCGCCTTCGTCATCGACATTCAATGATCCGCGCCGCCATGGCATGGTCCCGTTGTCGACTACCGTGCACTTCTCGCTCGCCACGCGCTTGCCCACCAGTCCAGCGAATGCAGAAGTTTTCTTGCGGTTGAAATCCGCTTCCAGGCCATGTCCTACAGCCTCATGCAGCAGAACTCCCGGCCATCCGGGACCCAGCACCACTTCCATTTCACCCGCCGGAGCCTCGCGGGCGTCTAATTGCAGAATCGCCTGCCGCGCTGATTCTTTCGCAAAATATTCTGGAGTCTTCTCGCCGAAAAAGAAATCCAACGCAACCCGTCCTCCGCCGCCCGATGTGCCTCGAGCCGAGTTCCCTTCGGTTTTCGCGATGCACGACACATTCATCCGCGCCAGCGGCTGCGAATCTTCGGCGAACGTTCCATCCGAACCGACCACTAATATGTTGCGGAGTTCATCCGAATAACTCGCCCGCACTTCCTGAATTCGCGGATCGTACGCCCGCGCCGCTTTGTCCGCGCGCATGACCAACTCGACCTTGGCGCTGATTTCCGCGTCCACCGAAGGCAGGGTCACCGGATACAAACTCCGCGCCGCGGCTTTCTGAAATCCCGCCACGGTAGTCTTCGCGGGAGCGCTCGCAATCAAGGCGGCCGTTCGCGCCGCGTGCAGGATGCGATCGGACGAAAGATCGTCGGTATAGGCGTAGCCGGTGCGCTCACCCGAAACTACGCGCACTCCGCATCCCACCGAGATGCCCTGCGACGCCGACTTCACCATCGACTCGTCCACCATCAGCGAGGTCGATGAAAGATATTCGAAGTAGAGGTCGGCATAATCGCCGCCCGCCGAAAGCGCCGCCGACAAGTAGCGCTCCAGATCATGCTCGGTCAGACCGTAATGTTCGAAGAAGAACCGCTGCCGGTCCAAAGAATGCTTCTCGAGAAGTTGTTTGTCCAAGCTTTGTTTGTCCACGTGAATTAGATGCCCCCGAACTTAGCCAGGACTCCCCAGCTAGGACTCCCCACGAAAGCCGCCCTTTTCCTTATTGTCTTTATCATTATCCCAATCATTATCCCACACGGAATCCGATTGACCCCGTCCTGCCAAGTCTTCCACAACTCCCGCCGATAACGATGGTCACTCGTCACAGACTCCGCCCCGCCCAATGTGGAGAATTCACTCGTGACCCCAGACGTCCTCACCCGCACCGTGCAGGACTTCCTCAGCGAAGCCTCGGGCGCCGTCGTGCTCGAAAACGGCGCAGTCGCCTTCGACCTCTGCCAGTCCAAGTATTCGATCTCGGGCGATACCAAGAAATGCCTGCTGCACCTGTGGTCAGCCGAACGCAACACGGTTCGCCGCGTGCTCGACGCCGAAGTGAAGAACGGCACCCTCAAGCTGTTCGTACAGCGGCTTGGCCAGTCACGACCGACAAAGCTCGAAATCTGTCGCGAGCGCGACCGCCGTTCGCCTTCCGCCAAGAAAGTCGCCCGCGCCAATTACGAACAAAAACTGCGCCGCGCTCTCGATCGCCACTTTCCCAGCTTTACCGTCACGCGTCTTACGGGCGCCGTCGACCTGGAAAAATCGTTCGGGCCCATCTACGCTCGCGGACTGCTGCGCCAGGGCCAGTCCGCATTCGCTGTCCTCGGAGTCAATGCCTCCGAAACGCAGGCCTCGATTGATGCTTCGTTGACTTTCGGCATTCTGTGGCTCGAAGCCTGCCGCCATTCCTCGGCCGGCAAGTTTCTGGTCGAGGGTCTGCGCTTGTTTGTTCCCCAAGGCTGCTCTGCGCTGGTCCGCGAACGGATGGCCAACCTGAACCAAGCCGCCGCCAAGTGGAGTTTGTTCGAACTCGACGAACGCCACGACGCCCTGACCGAAATCGACTGCAGCGACCGCGGCAACGTCACCACCCGCCTGGTCCATGCGCCCAACGAATCCGCCGCGCTTGCGCGCTTCGCCGATTCGATCGCACGCATCAACTCGATCCTGCCGAACTGTGAGGTCGCCGTGCTCTCCGCCGCGGAACTTGCCTTTCGCTGGCGAGGCCTGGAGTTTGCCCGCGCCCGCATGGGCGCCGAGGTCGCCACTTTTCGCAGCAAACAGGAAATTGTATTCGGCGTCGGCGCTGAAGCCCGCATTCTGGAGGAGCACAACTTCCCGCTCTTCCTGCAGTTGCTCACCGCGATACGGGACACGCGGCATCCCTACGGGCCGCGCCAGCACCCGCTATTCCGTCTTCGCCCCGAACGCTGGCTCGAATCGCTGGTCGTGGGCGATGTGAGCGTCATCGACGGGCGCCTGCTGTCGCAATCCGAAGACTCGTGCATGCTCTACTCGCAGGTCCCCGCGTTCTCCGCCGCCGACCGCGCCATGCTCGACGTATTAGCCACCACGCGCGACGGCCGCCTCGCCGTGGTCGAGCTTAAAGCCGACGAAGACATCCACCTGCCCTTGCAAGGCCTCGATTACTGGTCAAGAGTGGCGTGGCACCACGCCCGCGGAGAATTTCCGCTCTTCGGCTATTTTTCTGGTCGGGAGTTGTCGCCGGAGAAGCCGCTGTTGTACCTGGTGGCGCCGGCCCTGCACGTCCATCCCGCTACGGATGTACTGCTCCGCTACCTCGCCCCCGAGATCGCCTGGGAATTCGTCGGCATTGACGAGCACTGGCGCGAAGGAGTAAAAGTCGTGTTCCGGAAACGGCCGGATCATGCACCGCAACGTGGAACCGGATTACTCAATCGCGCCGCAAGCTGATCTTGACGCCGCGCCACGCCCTGGGTTGCTACTCAAGAAAACATACAGCCTGTACCAGGAACAGTTTCGTCGCTGGCTCGCCATCACTGCCCCAACGTCGTTCATGGCGGCAGCTGTTCTTTGGATGGCCAACCGAGAGGTCAAGGCAATACTCAGGACTATTCCGCGAGGTGAAGCTAAATATCACATCGGGGGAGTCATCGCGACGGTGGCGCTACGGGCTGGTGGCTACTTCATCAGTTGGCTGATCGGCTGCTTTGCTTTGGCGGCGGTCGCGACGGTCGTGAGCGATCTGGACGGCAACGAGACGGAGGCAGTTTGGAAGCGCGACAGCCATCAACGCGCGCGTGAGCATTTTGGGGCATTGGCTCTGGCGGCTCTGTTTACGTCCTGTGCGTTCTTGGCGGGGCTGTTTGTAGCCGCGTTCGTTGAATTTGCAGCCGGCCGGCTCGTGGGATGGTCGCGATTCTCGCGATTCCGCTATGGTGCGACGCTCATCGGCGGTGTCGTGGTCGCAGGTATCGTCAGTTGGCTCGGAGCGGCAATTCCACTCATCGTCCGCGGGAACACCACGGTCTGGGCAGCGCTCAAGAAAAGCGTCGAACTCAGCAGCGGCTACGAAGGAGTTCTGTTCCTGTTAGTGGTGCAAACGTTCGCGGGTTCGTACCTCGCGTGGTATGCGACTTATTATGGCGTGAGGTTCCTCATCCCAGATTCCCTGAGATATACCGAGTGGTGCGGCTGGGTCCTCTATGGAGTTGGGCTGTTGGCGGCCGCCGCAGTCGAGCCCCCGATCTTCATCGGTTTTTCTCTCCTCGCCGATCCTGAACAACTCAACGCATCGTCACTTCCAAACTCCTAACATCCGCCGCACGTCGAGCAACTGCCCCAGGTGATACGCGTTGTGATCCGCCAGCAGCAGCACCTCCCGCAAAACCGTGTGCCCGTCGCCCCACGGAATCCGCGCGAATAGATCCGTCTTTGGGTTCGCCACGAGCTTCTGCATCGCCTTCAGATCGCGCCGAAACTGCTGGATGCTCTTGCTCCACGCCGCCGCATTTGGCGGACCTTCCGTCTTCGGCCAATATCCTTCCGGCCACTTCGGAGAGACGTGCTTCGGATTCCGGCTGAACTCGAGAATGTCCCACTGCGCCAGCCGCATGTGTTCCAGCAGCATCCAGGGAGAATGCGGAAACTTCGCCGGCTTTTTGCCGCGCGCCGCCGCCGGCAAATTCTTGATGACGTCGTCAAACTTGGCGTGAGCGTGCCCGCCTTCGAGAAGCTCCAGAAGATGTTTCCGCAACGACCGCTCGTGATCTTTTGTCATCCCATCCCTCCGCACGGCCTCGCTTGTCAGGGAATGCTCGCCATCGCACCCTTCGGCCCCACCAGCAGGATCCCACCTTCCGGATACGCACTCCCCGCATTCAATTCAATGCCCCACTCCTTCTTCCCGTTAATCCGCCGCGGATCTTTCGGCGGCCGAACGTCGAACACAAGATCCTGCCCCACAATAAAAATTCGTTCCGGGGCAGTCCCTTTCACCCGCATGGCCTTCTCGACCGCTGCCTCCTGCACCGCCTGTGCATTCACTTTCCGGTCATAAGCCACCGCTGAAAAATACGGCAGCGGATGGATTGTCGAGAGCCTCCACGTCTTGCCGCCATCTTCGGTAAACGCCAGGTTCGGCCCGTCGTCCTTAGGACGTTTGTAGTCCCCGCCCGCAATCACGCCGTGCAACGCATCGCGGAATGCAATCGAAAAAATTCCCGCCGACTCCGGCCCATGCACCATGGGAGTTTCGAAAACTTCCCAGGTGAGCCCGCGATCGGGCGAGTGAAACACGCGTGCCGTCTTTCCGCCGGTCGCGAACCAGATGTTCTGGTCGTTATTTTGACCAACAATATTCTGACCAACGCTGCCTTGACTCAGGCCCCCGTTCAGAATCGCAATGCACGTGTTCGACGCCGCGAACGCGCCCTCGCCGTCCAACGCCGCGGGCAATCGCGCCGGCGGAACTACCCGCCAGCTCTGCCCATCCTCCGTCATCAGCACCTCAAACTTGAGCGTGCCCGACTCGTCCGCAATCGGGTCACCGAGCACCACTCCATGCTGCGGATCCCAGAAAACCATGGAGTCGAAAAATCCCTTGGGATTGGTATTGGTAAATTGCAGCTGCCAGTTTTTCCCACCGTCGCTGGTGTGGTAAATCCGCGACTGGTCTCCCGGCCCCGCCGACATCAGAAACGCTTCGTCGGGGGAAAACGCTACGACCGCGCGAAAATCCAGCGCGCTTGCATCCGGTACCTGCGCCGGAGTCCACGTGAGCCCACCGTCAAGCGTCCGCAGATATGTTCCATGCGTGCCGCTCGCCCAAGCCACCGCGCGCGACACGGCGCTCACTCCGCGCAAGCTTTCAGTCGTGTGCGAGATCTGCGCCTTCGGACCAGATTCAGCGGCCGATGAGCCAGGAAAAACAGGGATAAAGAGGGGAGCGAACAGGAGAAGGCAGAAGATCTGCAGAAGCCGGTGCACACCCGGATTAGAGCGCCGGCATTTCGCGGGAGGTTCGAGGCGTGACATTACTTGAACTTGGTACTTGCGTCACTTAGCCGTGAAATCGGCGAAGGACGCAGTCTTGCCAGTATAAATCCGCAAGGTACAGCGCGCGCCCACGTGGGCGAAGGCAACTTCCAGCGCATCCGACGGCTGCTCCACCTGCGCCGTCTCCATCGGCGAGCGCGCGATGTCCTGCTTCTCGTCATAGGCGGCGCCCGCCGCCACGTTCTTATTCACCACTAATGTCCAGTGTTCTTTCGCGGGGATGGGATACACCGTGTATGCGCCGATCGGAATCATCGCACTGCCCAGCGTGAGTTGCGCTTCCGTGAACAGTGTCATTGGCGCACCGCCCGGGGCCCACGGCTTGCCGTTGACCGGCTTTTCTTTGCTCGAAACCGGGTTGTACCGCACGTAGACCTGCCGCCCGTCATCCAGATTGCACGTCGTGGTGGAAGTTGGCGCACCGCCCGCCTGCGCGGCCAGCCACGGTGTCCACAGCAACGATATGAGTACAGCTCTCCAGATGAGTGTGCCCGGCATAGGTTGGAAAGCCTCCGCGCAGCAGTGTATAGCCGGAGAGCCTGCAAGGGGAAGCCCTAAGGCAACGGGACCCCTGACCACTCACCACTCATTTCTGCCTTCCCGCCCCGCCAGTCCCGTTCGTCGTGCGTCTTCGGTGATGTTTCCCCGGCTCCCGCCGGTTGCTACCGTCATGTGCAGGTACCAGTGCGTCAGGTACCAAGCACTATTGAATCGAGGGCAACTCAATGGCGAAATCAAAGCTTAGAATTCTTTATGGCGAAGGGGATGGAGAAATTCTAGCCGCGCAAGCCGCGGCCATCGAAAAGGCCGGATACATCGTCGCCCAGGCCGTAGGACGTAAAGCCGTCGACGAAGCTCTTAAGAAGACTTCGTTTGACCTGGTCGTGCTGGGCCCAACCCTGACCCGCAACGATCGTCATCACTTGCCCTACATGGTGAAAAAGGCCAACGCCGAAACCAGCGTCCTGGTCATGCACGCCGACGGCAGCCGCCATCCCTATGTCGATGCCTGCACCGACACCGGGGCCAGCCTGGAATCCGTCCTGAACCGCATCGAATCCATGGAAATTTCCGGTATGATGCCCGCAGCCGCAGGGGCCGCCGCCGGCCGCTAAAAGCCTTCGCTTGTTTAGTTTGTGTGGGGACGGGCGCCTTCGCCCGTCCCGCCCAGCGCCAGCGAGGCGAGCCACCACCCAACTCTGGCAGGGCAGGCTTTCGCTTAAACCCAATCGCAGAACCCACATGAATCAAGGCTGCTAACAGGTGGGAGAAAGTGCCTTCGTTCACTGAAGCTTCCAGCCAAGATTGCCACGCGGCACCAAATAAGTGGTCAGAAGCTGCCAACCAAAGCCACAAAGCGGCGAAAGATTAGATTCAGTGGCGCAAGCTGTGGGTGAAGTGATAAGAGATCACAATAGAGTCCCGCGGGGGCAAAAAGATCCTACACGCCCGCGAACCAAACTGATAATAGTGGAACGAGTACCCCGTTCTCGGCTCCGTTCCAGCCCGCTCTCGAGAAGCAACCCGGCCGAAGTGGAAACTAAGCCTTCCCCGCCGCCTTATAGTCCTTGGGATACACCACCAGACACCGCCGCATCCCTTCGCCCTCGCTCTCGGTACGCAGGTCGGCCTCATCGCGCAGAGCGAGGTGAACGATCCGCCGCTCCCGCGACGACATGGGGCTGAACTCGTACGGCGTCCCCGTGCGGCGCACTTTCTCGGCGGCTACGGTTGCGGCGGTTCGGAGTTCCTGAATCCGCAACGAACGCTGATTCTGGCAGTCGAACGAAATCTTCTCATGCTCGCCCGAAGGCAGACGCAGCATCTCCAGCGCCAGCAGTTCCAGCGCCCGCAGCAATTCTCCGCCGCGGTCGAGCAGCAGCGCCGAGTCCGGGCCGGCGAAATCCACCAGGATTTCCGGCTTCTCCCAGTCGCGGTTCTCGGGCAGCGGCGGATCGACGACGATCCGGTATTTCAGCCGAAGTCCGCCGTGCGTCACCACGGCCTGCAGAAATTCGTTGATCTTGTTAGCGGCAGCGAGTTTGTCGGGTATGGACACGCGATTAAGCTCCTAGCTTCTAGTTACTAGCTTCTAGCTCAAATCTCTCAGGGTTTGGGTGCCCCGTCTCCCGCGTCCTTCGCGAGAAGCGGCTCTTTGCTCTCCACGACTGCGTCCGATCCAAGCTAGTAGCTAGGAGCTAGGAGCTTATTTCTCCCTCTTCCGCGCGCGCTTGGCCATCATCTCGCGCATTTCTTGCCCCAGGCGGGTGCGGTTCATCACCGCCTGCTGCGCCACCTGGATCAAGTTCGCTTCTGCATAATACAGATTCAGACCCGCAGGCAGCCGGAAGAAGAAGAAGCCCATCATCAGCGGCATCATTACCGTCATCATTTTCTGCTGCTGCGGATCCATGCCCGCCTGCGGCGTCATCTTCGACACCACGAGCATGCTCACCACCATGAGAATCGGCAGCACATACGGAAACGCCTCGGCCGCCGACAAATCATGAATCCATAGCCAGTGCGCGTGCCGCAGGTCCAGCGTGATCGCCAACATTCTGTAATACGCGTACAGAAACGGCAACTGGATCAGCATCGGCAAACACCCGCCCGCCGGATTCACTCCCTCTTTCTTATAGAGCGCGCTGATCTCCTCGTTCATCGGCGCCTTGCGCGGATCGCGCAGGCTGTACTTCTTATATTTCTCCTGGATCGCCTTGATCTGCGGCGCCACGCGCTGCATCTTCAGCATCGACTTCATCTGCGTAATGCGCAGCGGCAGCAGCAGCAGACTCAGGATCAACGTCTGCAGCACGATCGCCCATCCCCAATTGGGGACGACATGGGAATACGTCCACTTCAGCCACAAAAAAAGCGGCTTAGCCAGGATCCCAAAGAAACCGAAATCCACCAGGCCATTTAAATCGCTGTCCGCGCCGGAGACTCCCGGCACGGCGATCTTCTGTAGCACATCCAGCTCTTTCGGGCCCACAAACACGCGCTCCGCCGTCGCGCCGTGCAGGTTGCCGACCGCCGCGCCCAGCACGTCCACGTTGGCCATCTCTTTCGAGTCGGCCTTCTGGGGATCGCGTGCAATCGCCATCGAGTTGCGCAACGTGACCATCGATGCGGCATTCGGATCGTCCGGAATGAATACCGCCGCGAAATACTGGTCGGTCGGTCCAGCCCAATGGAACGGCCCCAAAATTGTCTTGCCGCCGCTGATGTCGGTGCACTTCGAGAAGACCGTAAACCCGCAGCGGATGGGCAGGCGCACAATATCTTTGTTGAACTGGTAATCGATGAATCCCGCGGCATAAAACGCGGGCGTGGTCTGGCTGCCGAATCCCGATGGCCAGGCCGGAAGCGCGGCCACGGCCGTCCCTTTGGAAGTCACCGAAGTTTCGATCCCGACGCTATAACTGTTATCGAAACTGAAAGTCTTGTGGACCGACAGATCCTGGTCCGAGTATTCGAAGGTCACCGTTGCCGGCGATGTCAGCTTGCCTTCGCGCGAAGAAACATAAAGGGCCGAGCTGAGTTTATCGCGCAGAGCTTCGTCGTAAGTCCACAGCGACAGCGGGTAACCGTACTTCGCCGCAGCATCCTGATTGACCAGATCGAGCGGCCCATTCTGCGCGTCATTATCGAACTTCTTCAGAATCCACGACTTCACCTGCGCCCCGCGGTTCGTGAAGGTGATCCGGTAAACATCGTTCTCGATGACGATTTCGGTCTCGTTCGCTGCCTGCCTGGTTACAACATTGGCAGATGTTCCAGAGGATCCTCCGGAAGAAGCGCGGGCGGAAGTAGCGACGGGAGAAATTGCAGCCGCCGAACTCGACCCAGGCTGCGGCTGCGAGCCCTGCGGCGGCGCGGTCTGGCCCTGCGGCGGCGGAGCCGCTGGCGGAAAATACTTCTTCATGAGCGGCTGCAATGCCAGCATCACAATGAACGCCAGCAGAAAAACCAGCATCAGCCGCTTCTCGCTGCCGGGTTCGTGTTGTGGGTTTTGAATTTCCGCCAAAGTTTACCGTTTCCTTAGATCGCGCTGCGAGTCAGCGCCGCGCCGTTCAAGCTGCTGGATTCGCATTCTGATTGGCTCAAATTTTGCGTGCGCGAATGATTTTGGATGGCGCAGCACTGCGATAAATCGCCCGTGCCAAGAGCGGGCTTTAGCCCCTGAGGGAGGACCGGATCATATCCCGCGCGCGACAGCGGATGACAGCGCAACAGCCGCCCCAAAGCCATCAGCCCCCCGCGCACCGCCCCATACCGTTCCACTGCTTCCATCGCATATTCCGAGCACGTAGGAACGAATCGGCAAGACGGCGGAATCATCGGCGAGATCGCCCACTTGTACCCCCGCAACATCTGCAACACAACGAATTTGGCAACCTGGCGCATTCTAGATTTTGGGTGGCGCGGCCTTGCCCGCAAGCTTCTGTTCTATCACTACGAAAGCGCGGTTGACTTCGTTCACCACCGCAGCGAAATCCACTGTCAGCAATGCCTTCTTTGGATTGATCACCACATCCGCATTCGCGCCCGCGGCCGGCCACGTCAGCCGCACCGCCTGGCGCAATCGCCGCTTCATCCGGTTGCGCTCGACCGCGCCGCCTAGGGCGCGGCCTACGGTGAATCCAATGCGCAGTCCAGAAATCGCAGGCGACGTCGCTGCGGGATTCTTCCCAGCCGTCACACCCGCTTCCGGCCGCGGCCAATAAAATACCGTCATGCTCGCCGAAAAATGCCGTCGCCCCAGTTTATACACGCGCTCGAAGTCGGCGTGCCGCAACAGCCGCGCGCTGCGGGGAAAGGCGCCCGTGCCGATTCTCGATTGGCGGATCACTGATTCGCGGATCAATGTGCAGATCACCGGCACGTCAGCGGATGCGCGGACGCTCCCGCCCGCGCCACTGGACTATTCGCGGAATCCTGGTTTTACCGAGACCCGTTTGCGCCCCTTGGCGCGCCGGCGGGAAATTACCTTCTTGCCGCCCTGGGTCTTCATGCGCTTGCGAAATCCGTGAACTTTCGATCGCTTGCGCCGGTTGGGTTGGAATGTACGCTTGGGCATGAAAAGTACTTGCTCCTGATTCGTTCGACAGTGTTATGGCAAACCTTGAGTATAAATCACTCCCCGCCTTACCTCCAAACGCCGCTCCCTGGGAAGCTACTGAATCTAACTGAGGTCGAACACCTATGGATCGGCCATTATGGATCGGCCATGTCATCCCGCCGGAGCGCGTGGCGCGCTCTGGCGGGACCTTACGAAACCCATACATGAGTCGTGCCGGTGCGAGGAACGCCACCGCTGTATGGAGCGCGGGCACTCCCGTCGACGGCACGCGGGCATCGTCCCACGTATCGTCCGACGTAAGGTCCCTCGTGCCAGCTTCGCTGCTACTCAGGATGACATCAACAAAATCTTCGCACTCCCGCGTCCTGCACCGTCTCCGCGGCAGTTACCATCGCGCCACTTGACAAACTCTTCGTGCGGGTACTGAATAATCATTCGCGGAAAAATTCCAGCCCGAAGTTTTCCACACAACAAAATATTTTGTGCTAGTATGCCGATCTGATCCTGCTTTCGAATTTCTTTTTGCTTCGGCAGCCGCGCACTGAGAATCGAACGCATTCCGCAATCAACTTGGTCAGTCGGGCTACTTCGTAAAACGGCAGTTTTAAACAGGCGCTCTCCACCAGCCGCCGGAGCGCCGCGGTGAATATTTCATATATGTCAGTTCCCAGCACAACTCTCTCCCCGAATCCGTGGGCGCGCATCCTCGATGCGCTGGAAAAGAAAATCAACCGCCATTCCTACGACACCTGGCTCAAGCCCACCCGCTACAGCCACGCCAGCGGAGGCATTCTCTTCGTTCGTGTTCCGACCGTCGAGTTCCGCCACGCCGGCGACAAGTACGCCGATCTCATCCAGGAAGCCATCGACAATCTCGGCCTCGGCTTCAACGACGTAAAGTTCGTCACGCCCGAAGACGACCCCGCTCAAACTCCCGTCCGCCACGACGGCGGCCTGACCGCCGCTCCAACGGCCGCGGGACCGTCGCAATCCCGCTTCGACTGGGACGGCGCCGCGCAACTCAACCCGCGCTACACTTTCGACGCCTTCGTCATCGGCAGCGGCAACCAGTTCGCGCACGCCGCTTGCCAGGCCGTCGCCGAGCGCCCGTCGAAGGCCTATAACCCGCTGTTCCTCTACGGCGGCGTTGGCATGGGCAAGACTCACCTCATGCAGGCCATCGGACACGAGATCAAGCGCCGCCAGCCGCAGACTGCCATCTGCTACACCTCCAGCGAGAAGTTCACCAACGACATGATCAACTCGCTGCGCTACGACAAGATGACGACGTTCCGCGACAAGTTCCGCAACGTCGACGTCCTGCTCATCGACGACATCCAGTTCCTCACCGGCAAAGAGCGCACCCAGGAAGAATTCTTCCACACCTTCAACGCCCTGCACGAGTCGATGAAGCAGATCGTCATCGCCAGCGACCGCTCGCCGAAAGAACTGGCCGAAATCGAAGACCGCCTGCGCAGCCGCTTCGAGTGGGGCTTAATCGCCGACATCCAGCCCCCCGATCTCGAAACCAAAGTCGCGATCCTACAAAAGAAAGCCGAGCAGGAAAAAGTAACCCTGCCCACCGATGTAGCGCTTTATGTCGCCTCGAACATCCGCTCTAACGTGCGTGAGCTCGAAGGCGCTCTCATCCGCTTAGTTGCCCACTCGTCGCTGATCGGCGCCGAGATCACTCTGCCCTACGCCCAGCAGGTGCTGAAAAACTTCATCGACTCCCAGGCCCGCAAAGTCACCATCGAGTCGATCCAGAAAATGGTCGCTGAACAATTCGGGCTTCGTTTAGTCGAAATCAAGGCCAAGAATAATTCTCGCGCCATCGTCTACCCGCGCCAGGTCGCAATGTATCTAGCGAAACATATGACCGAAGCCTCGCTGCCGGAAATCGGCCGCCAGTTCGGTGGCAAGCATCACACCACGGTTCTGCATTCGGTCGAGAAGATCGAAGAGCTTCGCAAGAACGACAAAGATTTGAACAGGCTGATCAATAAACTGACTGAGCAATTAGGCGGATGAATCGCGCACGTAAACAAGTTTTCCACTCGCGAGTCCAGTCTTCCTTCGCGATGCCTGTGCAAGCGATGTGGAAGTTGTGTAAGGCAGGGACGAAATCGGCAGCACGGTCTAATTACACTGCGGTCTCCGAATAGTTCGGGACCGATTTGTAACATCAAGGGTTGAGTCGGAACCCGGTGACAACAGGCGAGTTGCCCCGGTTTTCCACTTCTGCGAACGCCCTACTGCTACTGCTGGTTATATAGGTTTTGTATTTGATATAAGGTAAGTACTAGAAGTCGGGGGGACGGACTTTATGCCGGTGGAAGCCGCCGTTGCCGCGGGCACCATGGAGATCACGGTCAGCAAGTTCGAATTGCTGCGCGAATTAACTGCCACACAAGGCGTGGTCGAACGCAAAACTACGATTCCAATCCTGTCGAACTATTTATTCGAGGCCACCGGCGACCGCCTGTCGCTCACCGCCACCGATCTCGACCTCAGCCTTCGCACTTCGTGCAACGCCAAAGTAAAAAAAGAAGGCTCCTGCACCATCCCCGCCCGCAAACTTCACGACTACGTAAAACTGCTGCCCGACGCCGACATCACGATCAAGCTGCTGGAAAATCACTGGGTCAGCATTCGCTGCGGCCGGTCCAACACCAAGATGGTTGGCATGGCGAAATCAAATTTTCCCAGCCTGCCCGCTTTTCCCGCTGCCGGCGCAATCACAATTCCTGCTCAAGTTTTGCGCGGCCTGATCGCCCGCACCGGATTCGCGATTTCGAATGAAGAATCGCGCTATACCCTGAACGGTGCCTTGATGCTGCTGAAGCCCGAGTCCATCACCATGGTCGCCACCGATGGACATCGCCTCGCCCATTGTGAACGCGCCAACGAAAAATTCGAAGGCGTCTCCGGCGAACTGAAAACCCTCGTCCCGAAGAAAGCGATGGATGAACTAAAATCCCTGCTCGATTCCACTGACGCCGAGACCATCGAGTTCGCCAAAGACGAATCGACTCTATTCTTCCGCATCGGCAGCCGCCTGTTGACCTCGCGCCAACTCACCGGCCAGTTCCCCAACTTCGAAGCCGTGCTGCCCAAAGACAACAGCAAAGTCGTCCCGCTGAATTCCGACGAACTCAACTCCGCCATCCTCCGCGTAGCCCAATTCGCCGACGAGCGCTCGCGCGCCGTCCGCCTGAAATTGGAAAAAGGCGAACTGAAAATCTCCGCATCCTCCACCGAAGCCGGCGAGTCCGAAGATTCCATCGAAGCCCCCTACACCGGCGAAACGATGACCATCGGCTTCAACGCCCAATACTTGGTCGACTTCCTAAAAGCCGCCGGCACCAGCGAAGTCCGCCTGGAACTGAAAGACGCCCAATCCGCCGGCCAGTTCCGCCCCGCCGAAGGCGACGACTACAAATACCGCTACATCGTCATGCCCATGCGCATCTGATTGCCGCAACGAGTAGGGAAGGGCTGGTGTAAAGAATTAAGAGCGTGGAGGAGCGGCGCGCCTCAGCGCCGCGTCAAGCACGAAACCCACGCGGGGCTTTAGCCCCTGAGTCCAAGGCCGGCCTCTTGACCTCGCGCTCCCGCTGCCTTACATTGACCAGCACATCAATTCTGGAGGGTCCCCGATGCTATCCGGCTTCAAGAAATTTATCCTGCGCGGCAATGTTGTGGATATGGCCGTCGGCGTCGTCATCGGCGCCGCGTTTGGAGGCGTAGTCACTGAACTTACCAAGGCCTTCCTGACCCCGCTGATCGCGCTCATCGTCGGCAAGCCGGATTACTCAAGCCTCAAATTCGCCGTCCGCGGCACCACCTTCCCGATCGGTGATTTCGTCAACGCCCTCATTTCTTTCGTCTTGATCGCGGCTGCCGTATATTTCTTCGTCGTGGTCCCGGTTAACTGGTTGATCTCGCGGATGAAGAAAGAACCGCCGCCGGCCGATCCGACCACAAAGAAATGTCCCGAATGCCTCAGCGAAATCCCCATCGACGCCCGCCGCTGCGCCTTCTGTGCCCAACCAGTCCTGGGTCGCGCCGCCTGACGGCGACTGGGTACGAGTAAAGGTTTATGTGGCTCCGGGTCTCAGACCCGGACAGGGAGAGCAAAGCTCGGCTGCAGCCGACCGCCTCTCTGATCTCGCGTAACATTCTCGCGTAACATAGAACGATGATTCGGCGCTGCTTGCTCTTCGCGTTCGCGCTCTCTGCCGCACTGCACGCTCAGACGAATCCGCAGTCTCCCGCCGCGAAGCAAATCAAAAAGCCGGCCGCCCAGGATTCCTCCTTCGACGCCGGCACTGTCACCAACGGTGTCTACCACAACAAGTCTCTCGCACTCTCCTGCAAGATTCCCCCCGGCTGGGTCCTGCGCACCGACGAACTAAACGCCCGTGAAGAAAAAAAAGAGCGCGAAGAAAAAAAGGTGGAGGATACGAACGAGCAGAAGCCAAGCGAAGACGACAGCAACGAAGCCACGAAAAACTTGGACAAGAAAGCATCCCCAGCCTCCAGCGCCGGCGCAAAGGTCCTGCTCGCAGCGTTCTCCCGCCCGCCCGAGGCGCGCGCCGAAGACGTGAACTCTTCCATCCTCATCGCCGCCGAGAGCGCCGCGTCCTACCCAGGATTAACCGAAGCCGCCCAATATTTCTTCCCGCTCACCGAGGTCGCCAAGTCCCAAGGCTTCACTCCCGACGAAGACCCCTACGAAATTGCCGTCGGCACAAAGACCCTGCCCCGCGCCGACTTCCACAAAGACGTAGGCACCCGCGTCATGCACCAGTCCACGCTGGCCATGCTGGTGCACGGTTACGCCATCTCCATCACGGTAATCGGAGGCACAGACGACGAAGTCGAAGACCTGATCGACGGCCTGAGCTTCACCCCAACCGGGAAATAGCCGCTCCCGCTCCGCCAGGTCACCGGCACCATAAGCCCGTCCTCAAAAAGAAAAGACGTCCCGAGGGACGCCTGAAACTCTCACCATCCGCGCCTTACTCCAGCGCCTCCGGATGCAAACTCAAATCCTTCTCCCCCGCCGCCTTCTTCTCCGCGTACTTCTTCATCCAGGCTTCCCAACTTTTTCCCGCGGCAGTATCGCGCCCCGAAAAGGCCAGCGCCGCAATCTCCGCATACGAAATCGAAACCTTCTCCGAAGAATTCCTGGGATAGAGCCGCACGAAAGATTCCTTCAGCGAAGCCCCCGTCCGCCGGTCAAACAAATACCCTTCAATCTTCGACCCATCTTTACGAGTAATCGTCACATCCCCGCGATAATCAAACGCCTTCTCCAGCGCCGCTCGCAACTCGTCTTCACTCGCCAGCTCCGGAATCCATCCCTCCAGCCGCTCATGCGCCGTCCCCGGCGCAATCTCCAGCGCATCCGGATTCACGGTGGCCGGATTAGTGCCAACGTGCGGAGCCGCGCTAGCACCCGTGTGATCAAGATGTCCAGCTTCTTTGCCTGTCATGCACGCCTCGTGGATTTAAATCAGAAATGACATCCTAAGCGAAAATTGCGATTCGCGATTGGCGAATCGCGTATAGCAGATTAGTCCCTCACGACGGACCTTAAATCCTCGGATTGGGAGGTAAAATAACAGTTGCCATGGGTTCGAATCTCCGCAGGGTCTTCGTTTTTCTAGCGGCTTGCGGTCTTGCCCTGAGCATCGTCGCATACGTGGCGAGCTTTTCTGTACCGCAATCGGATACCATTTTCCGGTGGGCAATCGTGCTCTTTCCCGGATGGATGGTGTTTTATGTCTCGATCTTCTATCTTGAGTATCCCAGTTCGAAGGAACCTAACTTCGCGTGGGCAGGTTTCGCGCGAGGTATGCCGAGCTGGGTTGCTCCCTGCAGCTGTACGCTATGGCTGATTTTCGTAGCCCACCTTGTCTGGTTTGGCATACGAACTGGCTTCGGAAATCCAGAAATTCGCGATGGGCAATACGCCCTTGTAACTCGTGGGCGAATACTATCTGTACTTTCGCAGGCGGAGTACATCAAGCTCAGGGCTGTCGAAGCAAGAATGCTCGCAGCAGCTATGATCACCCTCTATTTTATGCCCGCGATGTATTGGTGGTTTCGGAGAGATCAAGCCTCCGCGCCCACACCTTCTACCCTGAAAACGTAGCGCCGATCCTTGCGCAAGAAGTGGGCATTTTGCCCTAAACCCGCGTCCCCTGCAGCGTCTCCGGCACTTCAATCTGCACTAGCGGATGCACCGCCGCCACCGCCTCCTCCAGCATCCGCAGCGCCTCATCATCCCGATACCGCGAAAACAAAGTCCCCTTCACGGTCGCCAGAAATCCGCCCAGAGAATTGAACGTCGCATGCACCGCCGACGCTTCATACCCGCTATGCACCATGCAATTCGCGCACGCCGGATTCCCCGACTCCGTCCCGTACTTCGACCACTCGGTTGTCGACAGCAACTCAGAAAAAGTCTCCGCGTACCCGTCCTGCAAGAGATAACAAGGCTTCTGCCAGCCGAACACGTTATAAGTCGGCATCCCCCAAGGCGTGCACGGATACGTCTTCTTCCCCATCAGAAATTCCAAAAACAGCGGCGACAAATTAAACTGCCATTCCTTCTTCCGGTTCGACAAAATCGCCCGGAACATCCGCCGCGTCCGCGCCCGTCCCAAGAAGTGTTTCTGATCCGGCGCCTTGTCATACGAGTATCCAGGCGAAAGCATCATCCCCTCCACGCCCAGCTCCATCATCTCGTCAAAAAACGCCCGCACCGACTTCGGATTCGCCCCGTCAAACAGCGTGGTATTCGTCGTCACCCGGAACCCACGCTTCAAAGCCTCTTTCACGGCGTCGACCGCAATGTCATACCCGCCCTCGCGGCACACCGCCAGGTCATGCTCTTCGCGCTGCCCGTCCAAGTGCACGCTGAAGGTCAAATACTTGCTCGGCTTGAACAGCCCAATCTTCTCTTTCAGCAGCAGCGCGTTGGTGCACAAGTAAATATATTTCTTCCGCGCCACCAGCCCCTCGACGATTTCCCCGATCTGCGGATGCATCAGCGGCTCTCCGCCCGGGATCGACACCATCGGCGCCCCACACTCATCCACCGCCCGGAAACACTCCTCCGGCGACAAATCCTTCTTCAAAATATGCGCCGGATACTGAATTTTCCCGCACCCCGCACAAGCCAGGTTGCACCGGAACAGCGGCTCCAGCATCAGCACCAGCGGATACTGCCTCCGCCCCGCGAGCTTCTGCCGCAGCACATACGACGCTACCGTCCACATCTGTGATACCGGAACCGGCATGAATGATCAGAATCCCCTTTGTCCTGCTATTTTATCAGGCCCGCTGCCCCCACCGCTTCCCCCCAGCACCAACCGGGGCACGTATCAGGAAAATTGCTGTCATCTCGAGCGAAGCGAGGCGACAGCCGAACGCAGTCGAGAGACCTGCTGTCTTTCCCTCATAAGACTCTAACGGACGCCCCCCAAACTCTCTGCAACTCCGTCCACCTCCGGGTCCTCTAAAGGTCATGCTCCCCTGCTCCCACCCCAGCACGAAAGGACCCTTGTCCCCCGCCCCGAAACCCGATACCCTTATTCCCAATCAGCGGTTTTGAACCCAAGCATGTTTAACCAAGGTATGTTTAACCCTCACCCCAACCTAGCCGACGAAGTCAACCGCGGCATCATCCAGTCGGAAATCGAAGGCGGAGTTTTTCTCGACGACCTTCCTCCTTCGACTGTCCTGGAAATCCAGACCATGCATCACTGCTACACCGCCGTGCTGCTCGGCGGCAGCGAAGCTCTGCTCTCCGGCCATCCCGAATTCTGCCCCAAGCCCGTGCAGGTCGCCATCGCCGGTTCCACCTGGGGAGGCTCCATGCTCAAGCTGCAATACGTCGGCCGCGGCATGCACCTCGAATTCCGTCATCCCGAATACGCCACGCCGATCATCACCTCGCCCATCCAGGAAATCCGCGACAACGCAGTCCGCAACTCCCGCCTCGCCCCGCTGGAACTCGACTCCCGCCCCCACGGCGCCCACTCCTAAAGCCGACCTCAACTTTACTCTGTCATCCCGACCGGAGCCGGAGCGAAAGCGACGGCGTAGTGGAGGGACCTGCTCTTCGGCGCCGGGTGCCCCATTTCTCGCGTCCTTTGCGAGAAGTGGGGATTTTGGACGATGCCCAACGATCCCGCCCCCGCAGTTCCCATTGACACTCCCCTCCGCACCCACTACCATTCCCGCCATCGGTTCCTGAAACCCAGACCGTGCTTCGATCATGCCCCTAACCATCGAAACCCGCGAAGTCGCGCACGTCACCATCCTCGACATCACCGGCCGCATCGTGCTCGGTGACGAAATCGGCGATCTCCGCGACGCCGTCCGCGACCTCCTCGCCCGCGACAAAAAGAAAATCATCCTCAACCTCCAGGGCGTCGACTACATCGACAGCTCCGGCGTCGGAGAACTGGTGGGCAGCTTCACCACCGTCCGCAACGCCGGCGGCGAACTCAAACTCCTCAACCTTACCCAGAAAGTCCAGGACGTCCTCTACGTCACCAAGCTCTACACCGTCTTCGACATCAAAGACGACGAATTCACCGCCGTAAGATCCTTCGACTACTTCTTCGCCAAATAATTGCGGGCTGGATGCTCTTTTGTGTCATCCCGAGCAAGCGTTTTTTGCGCAGCGAGGGATCTGGGCGAGCCGCGCGATGCGTCGCGCTCTTTGCGACGCAATAATCGCGCGTTTGGCTCGCTTCCTCAAATGTACTTCCGGCCCGTTGACCGAATCCCTCCCCCATCCTAGAGTTCTCCGCAATGTTCGATCCTCTTTCCTCGCCTGAGGAAAGAGACTCAGTTGGGATTCCGCTCCCACAGCGCTGTTCGGCTCGCGGCAAGCACGGTACCGGATTTTCTCGCCGGGCCGCAGCTCTAGCAGAGCAGCTAAGGTCCAACCCCGCGCTTCGTCGCTAATCCACAAAACCGAACCCGAAGTGTGTCTCACCCTGCACGGAGGTGCACTATGAAGTCTCTCCATCTCACCGTCACGGCTGTGAGTCTTGCATTCGCAGCCCTCGCCATTCCACCCGCCCACGCCCAAACCGATCCTGGACCTCGTACCGGTCCCGCGGCCGCCGGAAGTTTCTACCCCACCCTCAACGCCAACGAGCAGTCGTTTTTCACCCAAGCCCAACTTCGCTTTCAGGAAGTGGACTCGGTCTCCGGTACCATCGAATCCGGATCCGGCCTCGGTCCCACCTTCAACGGCAATAGCTGCGCCCAGTGCCATGCCCAGCCCACCATTGGCGGAGCCAGCCCCGGCCTGCTCAGCCCGCAGCTCCCCATTCCCAATCCTCAGGTCGCACTCGCTACTCTCGATAGCGCAACCAATACGGTGCCGTCGTTCATTACCACGACTGGCCCCGTACTCGAGGCCCGTTTCATCAAGACCACAACCGGCGCACTCGACGGCGGCGTCCACGACCTCTACACCATAACCGGCCGTACCGACGCCGTAGGCTGCAGCCTGGCGCAACCCGACTTTCCCACCGCACTTTCCACCAACAATGTAATCTTCCGCACCCCCACGCCTCTGTTTGGTCTCGGCCTGGTGGAAGCCACGCCGGACGCCACTCTGCAAGCCAACCTCGCTGCCACGGCCACAGCCCGGGCGGCGTTGAAAATCGGCGGTGTCTTCAACACCAGCGGCAACGACGGTACCATCACCCGCTTCGGCTGGAAAGCGCAAAACAAGTCGCTGCTGATTTTTGCCGGCGAAGCTTACAACGTCGAGCAGGGAGTCACCAACGAGAATTTTCCCAACGAGCGCAACATGGTCACAGGCTGCGCCTTCAACGGAACGCCGGAGGATTCCACCAACCTGCTGAACCCGAATACGCTCAGCATCAACTTCGGAACCAACATCGGCACGGAATCGGAAATGTCTTCTGACGTGGTGAACTTTGCTGCGTTTGCCCGTCTCTCAGCGCCGCCCACCCCCGCACCTTCCACATCATCCACTCTCAACGGAGCCACACAGTTCACCAACATCGGCTGCAACCTCTGTCACTCGCCCGCTCTCACCTCCGGACCTTCCATCTTCACCGGAATGTCAAACATCACCTACAACCCCTATTCCGACTTCGCTCTGCACGTGATGGGAACCAGCCTCGCGGATAACGTCAAGCAGGGCGCGGCCGCTGGCAACCAATTCCGTACAGCACCGCTGTGGGGCCTCGGCCAGCGGCTCTTCTTTCTCCATGATGGCCGCACTGCCGATCTCATCGAGGCCATCGAAGCCCACGACAGCCCCGGCTCCGAGGCCAACCAGGTGATCAAGCAGTACAACAAACTGTCCCCGACAAACGCGCAAGATCTCCTAAACTTCCTGCGCTCGCTCTGAGTAAAAACTGTAAGTGGGTGCCCCACCCTTGTCGCGCTCTTATGCGACAGGGTGGGGATTGTGACTTGAGTGTGTGGGGCGGACGCTTTTGTCCGCCAAAAGCGTGCGACACGACCCGCCCGAACCGCTCTTAACACGCCCGCTGACCGCTAATTTTGAGTATCATTCAGACAGACTTCATGGGCCACGCAAGTTGCTTGGGGCAGGAGCCGTGTCGCTCGTGGACAACCACACCGCAGATCACCGCACGCAACCAAAAACTGCCAGAGAACTCATCTGGACCTCCACCCACTCCTTCCACGGATGGACCTGCTCCCAGTGCGAATGGAATTCCCCGCTCCCCACGCTGCTAAACGATCCCGCGGCCAAAACTGCCTTCGACCGCCTGGCAGCGGCCAAATTCAAAGACCACAAATGCTCCGACCACCTCTCGCGTCAGGGCTCCGCCGACGACGCCGACAGCTTCACCCCCCGCATCCGCAAGCTAGTCACCCAGGGCTTCAAACCCAAAGACGCCGTCGAACTCTTCCTCCAGGAAGTAGCCCTCGAATACCGCAACCAACCCAAAGTCCTGGCGCAAGCTAAAACCGACGCCGAAGACTTCCTCCGCCGAGTCCGCGCCGGCCTGATCTAAACAGAAGGTAAGTAGATGGGGAGAAAATCTAGAGAGATTGTCATCCTGACGGAGCGCGACCAGCGCTCCGGAGGGACCTTACGAAAATCGAACATCGGTTGTACCGCTGCGGGGAGCGTCTGCTCCCAATGAAGCATGGACATTCCTGTCCACTGCATCAGCGGCATCGGTCTGCGGTAAGATCCCTCGCCCGGCTGTGGCCGCGCTCAGGATGACATCGGGCCAGAGTAACTGTGAAACTGAGCCACCACTGGACTTCGACTCCCCTAATTCCCAATCCCCATCTCCCCCAAGATCCAGGCATAATCAAACGCCGCCTCATGCAGCCGGTCATATCTCCCCGAAGCCCCGCCATGTCCCGCCGGACTCAAGTTCGTCTTCAAGATCAAAACATTATGATCCGTCCGCAGCGCCCGCATCTTGGCCACATACTTCGCTGGCTCCCAATACATCACCTGCGAGTCATTGAACGAAGTCTTCACCAGCATGTCCGGATAATTCTTCGCTACCACATTGTCATACGGCGAATAAGTAATCATGTAATCAAACGCCGCCTTCTCCTTCGGATTCCCCCACTCCTCAAATTCCCCGACCGTCAGCGGCAAAGTTTCATCCAGCATCGTATTCATCACATCGACAAACGGCACTCCCACCAGCGCCGCATGAAACAAATCCGGACGCATATTCAAAACCGCCCCCATCAGCAACCCGCCCGCGCTGCGCCCCTCAATCACCAGTCGATCCTTCGACCCATATCCAGTAGTCGTCAAATATTCCGCCGCCGAAATAAAGTCGGTGAACGTCGTCTTCTTGTTCATCATCCGTCCCGCATCGTGCCACGCCTTGCCCATCTCCCCGCCGCCGCGAATGTGCGCCACCGCCGTCACCACCCCCCGATCGACCATGCTGAAAATATTCGAATTAAAAAACATGTCGATCGAAATTCCATACGACCCGTACCCATACAAATACAGCGGCTCTTTTCCGTCGAGCTTCGTCCCCTTCAAATACAGCACCGATATCGGAATCTTCACTCCATCGGCCGCCGGTGCATAAATCTGCTGCACCTCATACTTCGACCGGTCATATCCCCCCGGAACTTCTTTCTGCTTCAGCAGCGTCGACGTCCCCTTCTCCATGTCATACGCATACACTGACGCCGGCGTTATCGGCGACTGATATCCATACCGAAACTCCGTCGTGTCATACACCCGGTTCACATACGAATAAGCCGCATACGCGGGCTCGGGAAACTCAATCTTCTTCGACTCCCCATTCCGCAAGTCCGTTACCCGAATCCGTGGCAGCCCGTTCTCCCGCTGATACAACACCGAATAATTCTTGAAGAAATCGACATCGTCCAACATCACATCCGGATTCTGCGCCAGCACCTCATGCCAGTTCGCGCTCCCCGGATTATCCACCGGCGCAGTTACCAGCCGGAAATTCCTCCCCGTATCATTCACTCGAAGGTAAAAAAACTGCCCGTTGTGGTCGGGATAATATTCCACCCCCTGCTTCCGCGGCTCGACAATTTTCCATTCCTTCATCGGATCTTTCGCCGGAATATATCGCGCCTCAGTCGTCGTATGACTCCCCGATATCAAAAAGATGTAGTCCTGACTTCGCGTCTTGAACGCCTCTACTTCAAAGCGCTCGTCCGGCTCTTCATACACCAGCACGTCCCCGCCCGCCATCCCCGCCGTATGCCGGTACAGCCGATACTGCCGCTTCGCCACCGCATCTTCCTGGGTATAAAAAATTGTCGCGTTATCGTTCGCCCACACCACCGATCCCACGCGCTCCGCGTGATCGCCCAAAGTCTGCCCCGTCCGCAGATCCTTCACCGCCAGCGTGTACTGCCGAAACCCCGTATTGTCGTACGAATAAGCCAGCAAATTTCCATCCGGACTCACCGCAAACGCTGCGATCGACATGAACGCCTGCCCCTTCGCCAACTCGTTCTGATCAAGAATCACTTCTTCCGGCGCATCCATGCTCCCCTTCCGCCGGCAGCGAATCGGATACTGCTTCCCCGCCTCCGTCCGCACATAATAAAAATATTCCCCCTCGCGATACGGAACCTCCACGTCATTCTCCTTCACCCGCGAAAGCATCTCGCCATAAAGCTTCTCCTGAAACGGCAACGTCGGCTTCATCACCGCATCGGTATAAACATTCTCCGCCTCCAGATAAGCCCGCACCTCCGGATTCGGTTTATCCCGCAGCCAGAAATAGTTGTCCACCATCTTGTGCCCATTGACTTCAGTCACATGCGGCACAATCTTCGCCACCGGCGGCTTCGGCAACGACCCCGTATCCGCCGCCCCCAGCACCATCACAGATCCCAACACCACCCCGCCAACCTGCACCCGCCGCAGCCACCGATTCATGATCCCTCCGAAAAAGTGCGAAGTTCCCCGACGTGAGCACGATACTCCGCCCCCGCGAAGAATTGCAAAGCAGCAGCCGAAAAGCACCCTGTCATCCCGAGCGAAGTAGCTGGGCAGCAACGCGCCCAGCTACGCAGTCGAGGGACCTGCTGTTCTCCGGCTAGCGAGAAAGTGCAGCCCCAAATTTGACTCCCCTCCGCGACTCCCCTATCCTGACCCAGAGCGCGAGGGGCGCCTCCAGTCCGCGGAAAGGGCCGTGCCCACCTGATCGAGAATCTACGAAGGCGACGAACCTTCTTTCAGCCTGCCCGAGTGCGGACTCCAGGCGCATCGAAAGGAGCTTCGCCATGTTCCCCAACCCGCACGACGCTTTCCCCCTCCCACCTAAACCCAACCTGGACCAATACAAGAAACGCGCCAAAGATTTACTCAAAGCGTCTCGCTCCCCCGATGCGGCTGCCCTCCAATCTTGGGCCGCCGACTGGATTGCATCCCTACTACGTCTCAGCAATAACAGCTCTGTCATCCTGAGCGAAGCGGCGGCGCAGCGAAGCCGCGCCGCCACGCAGTCGAAAGCCTGCCCTGAGCCTGCCGAAGGGGACCCCTTACCAGCCGGCAGCTCCGACAGCCCTAAAGGGAGTTCTCGCCAAGGGCTCATTGCGGACCACCAAACCACTCAACTAGAAACCTTCGCCCGCGAAAAATTATCCGACGCCCCCGCCCTAACGTCCGCCCAATTCGTAATCGCCCGCGCCCACGGCTTCGAAAGCTGGCCGCAACTGGTGAAGCACATCGAGTCCGTAGCCCGCGCGGATTCAGCAGTCGACCATTTCGAACGCGCCGTCGACGCCATCATCACCGGCGACAAAACCACACTCGCCGATCTGCTGAAAAAATATCCCGACCTAATCCGCGCCCGCTCCACCCGCCGCCACCAAGCCACGCTCCTGCACTATGTAGCAGCCAACGGAGTCGAAGACTACCGCCAGAAGACTCCGCAGAACATCGTAGACATCGCCACGCTGCTTCTCGACTCCGGAGCTGACGTCAACGCCCCAGCCGATCTCTACGGAGGAAGCACAACGCTCTCCCTGGTCGCCACCAGCGTCCACCCCGAACGCGCGGGAATACAAAACGAGCTCCTCCAACTCCTCCTCGACCACGGCGCAACCATCGACGCCGCCAATGCGTCAGCGCTCCTGGTCAATGTTTGCCTGGCCAACGGCCGCCAGCAAGCCGCTGAATTCCTCGCAGACCGTGGCGCAAAATTAGACGTCGAAGCCGCCGCCGGCCTCGGCCGCCTGGACGTAGTCAAGACTTTCTTCGACGATTCCGGAGCGTTGACATCAGCCGCCACCGACCTTCAAAAAGAACGGGCCCTGTGCTGGGCCAGCGAATATGGAAAAAACGAAACCGTAGAATGCCTTCTCACTCGCGGCGTCCCCATCCAATCCCAAGCCAACACTGGACAAACCCCGCTCCACTGGGCCGTAATCGGCAGACAAGCAGACACGATCGCCCTGCTCCTATCCCACGGCGCCGACCCGGAAGCAACAAACGCCTACGGTGGCACCCCCCTGGGCCAAGCCCTCTGGTCCGCCGCCCACAGCGATTCCCCCGCCGCCTACCAGAAAATCGCCGCCCTCCTGAAACTCCGCGGCGCAAAATCGTGAATCTCACACAGCCGCGAAGCGGCGAAAGAATGCAGCCCACGGCGCAAGCCGTGGGTGGGACGAAGAATTGAGAGCCAGCCACGGAGGGCGAAAGAATAGCTCTGGCGCCCCGGAACCAAACCAGTAAACCCTAGAATCAATCCAGACCCGCCCCTCCCACCTTCACACCGAATTCAGATCAGTTATCTGTAACCATCACTCGAAGAGCGCCCCAAAATGGCGTCTGCACTCCACCGTCCGTAACCATCTTGATTCCCCCACCCTAGAAGCAAAAAGGCGGCCACAAGGCCGCCCGGAAAAACTAGAAGCTAGTAGCTAGTAGCTCGAAGCTAGGAGCTTTTCTTCCCCCTCAGCATCTCCACCACCCGCTCATAATCATCCACCGTGTGATACTCAATCACAATCTTCCCCTTACCCTTGCGATCCCGAATCCTAACCCGCACCCCCAACATCCGTTCCAGATCATTCTGCGCCGACCGCACATTCGGATCCACCCACCGCGCCCCGCTCTTCTTCACCACCTGCCCCGGCATCCCAGGAAAGGGATCCAGATCGCCATTCATCGACAAGACCATCCGCTCAATCTGCTCCAGCGTCAGTCCTTTCTTTACGGCGTACAGCGCCCCCTTGGAAATCTGGTCGTCGTTTTCCAGCGTCAGCAATTCTTTCGCCTCGGCGAACGAGATCTTTTTCTCCGCCAGCAGCTGCATCACGTCCCGCGGCAATTTCAGCAGCCGCATGTAATTCGTCACCGACGCCCGCGACAGCCCCACCCGCTCCCCAATCTGTTGCTGCGTCATCTTGAATTCCGAACTCAACACCCGAAACGCTTCCGCCTGCTCAAGCGCACTCAAATCCTCGCGCTGCAGATTCTCGACAATCGTCATCTCCGCCGCCTGCTGCAGAGATACCCTTCGCACCATCGCCGGAATCGTAGTCTTCCCCGCCTTCTTCGAAGCCAGCAGCCGCCGCTCTCCCAACACGAGAATGTAGCGCCCCTCCTCATCCCCCGGCCGCACCAGGATCGGCTGCACCACCCCATTCGCCTTGATCGAATCGGACAATTCCTCGAGCGCGTCATTGTCGCTGACATACCGCGTCTGAAACGGATTCTTATCAATATCCGCAATCTCCAGATTCGCGACCAGATTCCCCGGCATCCGCGATTCCGCCTGCGCAAAAATCGTAATGGTTTCTGCCTTGTCAGAAGCAGGCCGCGCACCGCTTTGTGTGGGAACAGCCGCCCCCGGCTGTCCGGCTGAGCGCAGCTCGGCTGCTCCCGCCGCCCCGATCTCCACGACCTCCGCATCGTCCGCCACAGCCTGAATCACTCCCGGAATCGTCTCCCCCAATCCCTTGTCATTCCGAACGAAGTGAGGAACCTGGGTTTCGCTGGGTGTCGGCACAGGCTCACGCCCCGCGGAGCCGACCTGAGGGGCAAGCCCGCCCGCCACCACCCGAGGCCCCGGCAACAACGACTCCAACCCCCGCCCCAAAGCCCGCCGCTTCTCCACCTTCTCTTTATCCACTGCTGCACCAGTCGTCATACCGTAGTCTCCTCAATCTCGTTGCCCTGCGTTCCATCCCGGCCCTGTCATCCTGAGCGCAGTCGAAGGACCCCGCTCACCTCGACATCCCTAACGGCCCTGCTGGGAGTCCCCGTATATCGACCGCCATCAATCTAATACATCGACGACCATCAATATACTAAGCCGTCTTGTCCATCTCCTCAGTCCCTTCGGCGGCTGAGCCTTCCGCTGAAGCCTGAGAGCTGACAGGTGAGAGCGCATTCCCCACCTGCCGCTCAATAATCTCCTTCGCCAGCTTGATATAACTCTCCGCCCCCTTCGACCGCGGATCGTACACCAGCGCCGCCTTCCCATGGCTAGGCGCTTCCGCCAGCCGTATGTTCCGCGGGATCGTTGTCTTGCACAGCTTGTCCCCAAAATAATTCTTCAGCTCAGTCATCACCTGCTGCGCCAGGTTGGTGCGGTCGTCGAACATGGTGAGCACCACGCCCTCAATCCCCAACTCAGGATTCAGCGCCGCACGAATCCGCTCGATCGTGTCGAGCAGCTCGCTAACACCCTCGAGAGCAAAGTACTCCCCCTGCATCGGGATCAGCACCGCATCGGCAGCGACCAGCGCGTTCAGCGTGAGCAGGTCGAGCGCCGGCGGACAGTCCAGCACGATGAACTGGAACCGTTCGCGCAAAGGCGCCAGCGCTTCGCGCATGCGAAACTCACGCCCTTCTGCGTCGACCAGTTCGATGTTCGCGCCGATGAGGTTCTTGTGCGCCGGAATCAGCCACAGCTGTTCGAGTTCGGTGGTGAGCAGCGCCTCTTCAGCCGTGGCCGCGCCCATCAGCAGATGGTATGAGCTGATGCGGTCGGGATCCTTGCGGAACCCCAGTCCGCTGGTGGCATTCGACTGTGGATCGCAATCGACCAGCAGGGTGTTGACTTCGGCAGCCGCAAAGGACGCGGCTAGATTGATGGCAGTCGTGGTCTTACCCACGCCGCCCTTCTGATTGGCAACAGCGATGACGCGTCCCATTCGATTGTCAGGAGAAGCAGAGCTAAATCCAGCATAATCCGCGCAGCATTTCAATTGCAATGAAGAATTGCTGTGCAAGGCGTGAATCTGTGTGCAAAACGCGTCCAATGTTCCTGCAGGAACATTTCCGCGGCTGGTCAGCTCGATTCATAAAGGTCAGATTTGTCATTTCAGCTGGTCGCACAGGGATGCAAATCGACGAAGTGTTCCTGCAGGAACCTTCAGGCGAGTGGCTAATCTTTGGGGTGAATCCTCTCCTCCTATGGCCTTGCATATCGGACCGGCAAGGCGAAGCGGCTATGAAAATGTTCCTGCAGGAACATTTCGCGCAAAGTGTGCGAATGGTGAAGACGCGGCGGACTAGAGTGCGACCTGGCTGACCTCAACTCGACAGGCAGATCTGCCCTCGCTAAATTGGAGAAATGTTCCTGCAGGAACATTGTGGAAAAGCACATGAGCGGTGGCGGATGCGGATCCGCGCGTGTTTGATAATTTCCCACTTTTGTCCATTATAATAACCAAATTGCCCTATGTGACTGGCTTAATGCGGCGGTTTGTCCGAACAATTTCCCACTTTCTACACATTTGGTTACTCCTGGACGATCGCGAGTTCGCCGCTACTTGTTTCTTGCCTAGGCTTTAAGGGGACATGGTGCTTTTATCATAAAAGGTGTAATTGTCTCCCACTTTTATTGTATTATGGTTGTATATTGTTTCAATAATGCCAATAATTATAATCTTTGTTCCACTTGTTAGATGTTTGGCTCTGCCTCTGCTGCTTGGTCTGGGCGGTTGGCTAGCAGGAGGATGCGGGAGCGGGAGTGGGGGATGGGGACGGGGTGTGACCATACCAGGTGAGGAAGGGTTGAGCGGGCCTGGGCTTGTTGGGGGGTGCTGATCAGGAGGGCCAGGCGGCCGGCTGGGGCGAGCAGGGCGGCGGCGGCGGGCAGGATGGCTTCGAAGCGCTCGACGGCGCGGAGGGTGACTACGTCGAAGGTGGTGGTTAGGGTTTCGGCGCGGGCATTTTGTATATTGACGTTGGTCAATGTAAGGGCGCGGGTGACTTCGCGGAGGAAGGCAGCTTTTTTGTGGTTGGATTCGATCAGGGTGAGGGAGACGTGCGGAGCCCAGAGTTTGATGGGCAGGCCGGGGAACCCGGCGCCGGAGCCCAGGTCGGCCAGGGAGTCAAAGGCTTTTACCACGGAGGACACAGAGGACACGGAGGGAGGCACAGGGAACAGGTGGCGGGCGGCGAAGAGGCTTTCGCCGAAGTGGCGGGTGACGATGTCTTCGGGGTCGCGGATGGCGGTGAGGTTGACGCGGGCGTTCCAGCGGAGGAGTATATCGATGTATGTCGATATACTTTGCAGTTGGGATGAGGACAGAACAGCAGTTTCCTCACCGGGCCTTTGGCCCGATTCGGAAGGACAAGGGTTTAAAACCTCGGATTGACAAGGCGCCGGGGTTGGGCTCAGGAAGGGTTCGAGCAGCTCGGCGATGCGGGCTGGGTGCATCGATCGTGATTGTAGACGGGATGCGATCTGGGAGGGGAGAATTCGACGAGCTAGATGGCGTTCAGCAGCACTAATCCCGTGGACCAACCGATCGCTTCCGGTTTGCCCGTCACCCGTTCCCGATGCCGGTTGCCGCAGTCCAGGCGGCACGAAAGTGATACTATCTCCTACCGAGCACGATGACCCCGCCCTCCAGCATCGCCCACTATAAGATTACGACCAAGCTGGGGGAGGGCGGCATGGGCGCCGTCTACCGCGCCACCGACACCAAGCTGGGACGCGACGTTGCCATCAAAGTTCTTCCAGACTCGTTAGCCGGCGACGCTGACCGTTTGGCGCGTTTCACTCGCGAAGCTCAGGTCCTGGCGTCGCTGAACCATCCCAACATCGCCGCCATCTACGGCGTGGAGGATCGCGCACTCGTTCTCGAACTGGTGGAAGGCCCTACGCTGGCCGAGCGCCTCGCGCAGGGGCCGATTCCGATGGAGGAGGCGCTGCCGATTGCGCGACAGATCGCCGAGGCAATGGAATTTGCGCATGAGCGCGGCATCATCCACCGCGATCTGAAGCCAGCGAACATCAAGATTCGCAATGACGGAACGGTGAAAGTGCTGGATTTCGGTCTGGCCAAAGCGCTTTCCGCGGAAGCCGCGAGCGGATCGTCGGACGCGATGAATTCCCCTACGCTCACTGCGCGCGCCACCCAGATCGGAGTGATCTTGGGCACGGCTGCGTACATGTCTCCGGAGCAGGCCAAGGGCAAGAGCGTGGACCGCCGCGCCGATATCTGGGCGTTCGGCGTGGTGGTGTTTGAGATGCTCACCGGCAAGCGCGGCTATCAAGCCGAAGACGTGTCCGACACCCTGGCCGCGGTGCTGACGCGCGAGGTCGACTGGACGGCTCTGCCGGCCGATACGCCTCCGAGGTTGCGCCTGCTGCTGCGCGATTGTCTGGCGCGCGACCCGAAACAGCGCCTGCGCGACATTGGTGAGGCGCGGCGCGTGCTCGATCAACTGATTAGCGGTGCGCCAGATTCCAACGCGGCTGCTGCGTCGTCCGCGAATGTTGCGGTACCCGCACGCACCCCAGTCTGGCGGCGCGCACTCCCGTGGACGATTGCGGCGCTGGCAGTCGTGGCCGCCATCGCCATCTTCCTCTCGTTCCTCTCGCGCGCAGGCAGCAACGTGGGTGGTGGGCCCGAGTTGCGGCTGCAAATGATGATGCCGGGCGACACCAACTCGTTTGCAATCTCGCCTGACGGACGTTTCTTCGCGTTCTCTGCCACTGCGGCGAACGGGAATGGGGTTCAGCTCTGGCTCCGCCCTCTCGATTCCGAAGTTGCCAAGCCGCTGGCCGGCACGGAGCAAAGCTTCGAGCCCTTCTGGTCCACTGACAGCAAGTCAATCGGATTCTTCTCTCATCAGGCAATGAAACTGCTTGACGTGGAGAGTGGGGCGATACGAACTCTGGCCGACGCGCCCACGCCGCGCGGCGCATCGTGGAATCGGGACGGCACGATTCTGTTTTCTCCCGCCGGGAACGGGCCTTTGTACCGAATACCGGCGACCGGCGGGAACCCGGAGCAGGTGACGCAGCAGCGGGCGCAGGATGCCAGCCATCGCTTCCCGCAGTTTCTGCCCGACGGGCATCACTT